>Ga0308163_10000292_pt1 | contig 117285 bp, 127 predicted proteins | sample PhyTR1_FD_201037 | JGI IMG/M metagenome (GOLD analysis project Ga0308163, IMG submission 201037) | Phyllosphere microbial communities from UC Gill Tract Community Farm, Albany, California, United States - DLSLT.R1 | ecosystem: Host-associated > Plants > Phyllosphere > Unclassified | place... | reverse complement strand
CTCAAACAGATCGCGCCGGAGGGGTGGCGAGGCTTTGGCAAGTCTGAGATTGCGGGTTCAGTTGACCCGAACAAGCGGGTGAACTGGCGTGGCGGCCGCCCGTGGACGGACGTGCTCGACATTCTTGCCAATGAGAATGACCTTTCAATCGAAGTTGACTGGACCAAGCGACATCTATATGTCGGCAAGCGCGATTACAGCGCTTCGGCTGTAAGCCCGGGGCTCGCGCAACGTACGTCGGCGCCGGCAACGCAGGCGGCGTACCAGGTCAAGCAGGTGTGGTCCGCCAAAGCCGGTTCCACCGTGCGTGAGACGGTGGAGCAATGGGCACAGACACAGTCCTGGACGGTGTACTGGCCCATGCAAGACCTGGATTACCGCATCGTTGCACCGCTGACCTTCGACGGCTCGTTGGTGGATGCGGTCAGCAAGCTCACCCTGCTCTACGAGACCGCACAGCGGCCTCTCGCCGTGGGGATCTTTGTCAATCAGAAGCTGATCCGCTACTCGGAAAAGGAAGCAGCGCAATGAAGTACTCCTTCACGTTGGCTGTGGCCATGACTCTCCTGGTCGGCTGCTCGCACACGATCCGAAACGCCGATCGCGCCTACCACGATGTCGATGGTGAAGCGAAAAAGCTGCTGGTCGAAATGCGTAAACCGGCTGTTCCAGGTCAGCGCGAGACCGTCACCATCTCTACCTCGCAATGGGTGGAGCCGGTGCCGATGGCAGTTACCGCTCCCAAACTTCCAGCAGCCCTCAACTGCGACCCTGGGTTCAAGACATTGGAGCCGATGGGCCTTCTTGAGTTCGCGCAGGCGGTGTCCGAGTCGTGCAAGATGGCGGTGCGCGTAACCCCGGATGCACTCACTGCCTTCAGCGGCGGCGAGAACAACGGAGCCAGCTCAGGGACCTCCGCCGGTGCCCCTCTGCCGGTCAGCGGCATGCCGCTGCCGAACCTCCCGATGCTGCCGCCGGTTGGTGGTACTGGCGCTGGCTTCGGGAGCGGCGGACGCGCCACCGGCGCCTTGCTGAGCAATATCGAATGGAAGGGACCTCTGGCCGGTTTGCTCGACCTGGTCGCCTCAAGGTACGGGTTGTCTTGGCGCTACAACGAGCGCAACAACAGCGTCTCGATATTCCACGTCGACAGCCGCACCTTCCAGCTCGACGCCTTCCCGAATCAGGTCGACATCCAGTCGACAACGCACAACGGCATGAGCTCGCAGCTCGGTTCCGGTGGTGGTGGTGTGGGCGGCGGTGGCGGCAGCAGCGGCGGGTCCAGCAGTGGCGGTGTGAGCGGTACCGTCGGTAGCTCGCAAACCACCGTCACGTCGATGAAGTCGTCGCTGTACACGGATGTCGAAAGCTCGATCAAGGTGCTCCTGACACCGGGCATTGGCCGCGTCGCGCTTTCACAGAGCACTGGCGCGGTAACAGTGACGGATACGCCGGACGTACTCGACCGCATCGGCAACATGCTTGACCGGGAGAACAACACTCTCACCAAGCAGGTGACGCTGCACGCGAAAGTCCTCTCTCTCACGTTGAACGACGGAAACGAAGTGGGCGTGAACTGGGACGTGGTGTACAAGTCGCTGTCGCGGCAGTTCGAGTTCAAGACTCCCTTCCAGCCCGCGTCCAGCGCAGGCACGTTGGGAGCGTCCGTCATCAATACGGGCAAGTTCGCTGGCACCAATGTCATTGTGTCCGCGCTGTCCACGCTCGGCACGGTCAACACCATCACTTCGCCATCGCTGAAGACGCTGAACCTGCGTCCGGCGCCGATTCAGATCGCCCGGCAGATTGGCTACATCCAGAGTGCCCAGATCTCGCAAACCGAGGGCGCCGGAACGCTTGGCGGATTGACGCCTGGGTTCGTGACCGTTGGTTTCAACATGACTGTGGTGCCGCGTCTTCTTGCGCAGAGCGAAGAGATGATTCTGCAGTACTCGATCAACATTTCCGCGCTCAATGAGCTACGCAGCGAGGAGGCCGGCGGGACCAAAATCGAGATGCCCGACATCGACACGCGGAACTTCAATAGCGAAGTCCGCCTACATGCAGGCGAAACGCTAATCCTGCACGGCTTCGAGCAGGACAACCATACGTCCAACCGTCGTGGCATGGGGTCACCGTACGCCTGGATGCTGGGCGGAAGCGCAAAGGGGCAGCGCCAGCGTACGGCGATCGTGATTCTGATCACCCCGGAGGTCGGCTCTTCTCTGTCGGCCATGCGCTGATTGCTGATCCACTGATCTGATCCAGGACACACCCACAGCATGGCGCGTCGAAAAACCATAGATACCTCGATTGCCGACCGGCAGAAGATCGACACGTTCGTCCTGAACGGGCGAACGTTTGTCAGTGGTCTGCACTGGGAGACCCTTGATAGCGTGTCGTCCTACATGAAGGAGGCACGCAGCAAGGGACGCCAGTGGGGAATGGATGTCGTCGCCACGCGCAAGGGTGTCGATCTGCGGTCCAAGGGCAAGAGCGCCCGGTATCAAGCCGGTTATGCACCCAAGAACCGCGGCGCATCCAAGGGCATGTACTCGCTCGCTTCCGTACTGGCGAGCGAGTATGGAAGCAATTGGATCGGCGCGTTCCGGATCGACGAAGAGCGGTATGCCCTCGCCGCGGTCGTGGACGGCAGCATTGTCCCGAGTGCGGATCGGATCGGCACTCTCGCAGACATCCGCGAGGAGCTTGGCGCGAACTTCAGCCAGTTCGCCGGTGCCGGCGTTGAGTTCGAGCACGTACTGGCACCGCCTGAGTTCGAGTTCGGCGGTACCCATGTAGAACTGGCGTCTCTCCTGATTGCCTCGAAGCTGAAGCCAGAGCACAGATTGAAGCCGCTCACGCTGGGTCTGACCCGCGGAGAGCTGGTGCGATTTGGTATGGCCGCGTTGATTGTCGCTGCAGCCGCCGTCCTTTTCGTCATGTATCAGGCTCGCCAGGAGGAGGTGGTGCGCCGTGCGGAGCAAGCCAAGGCAGCCGCGCGGGCGCGCGCAGAGGCGCTGCTGAACGTCAAGCCGCCGCTGCCGCCGCCGTCACCGCCGTGGGTCCTATCGGCCAAGCTGCCAGACACGGTCTCAGCGTGTTCTACGGCGATCGACAAGCTGCCATTGGTGCTGGGGGGCTGGATCTTCGAGAAGGCCTCTTGCAAGGCCAGCGGGGGGCTCTCCGCTGCCTACAAACGAGGACAGCTCGCAACCGCAAACGACGCGCTCGCGGCCGCGGCGTCTGCAGGGCTGCCGCTGGAGTTCTACGACGCCGGCGAGTCGGCTGTGATCGACGTGATGATCCCGATGCCGCCGGCCAGCAGCGAAGAGCTGCTGGCCGAGAAAGACGTTATGGCTGGATTGGTCTCGCACTTCCAGGCTTCGGACGTCAAGTTCCCACTGCAGAAGCAGGCTCTCCCTGAAACACCGGAGGGTGAGGAACCGACGACAAGCAAGCCTACCTGGTCGACCTACACATTCGAGATTGCGGCCGAGATGCCGCCGATTCTGCTGATCGATGGGCTTTCGCCGGATGGCCTCCGCGCCGAGACGGTCGCGGTCAGCCTGGATGCGGAAACCGCAAAGCTCACCTGGACAATTAACGGAGCTCTCTATGTACGCTAAATCCCTGCTCATGCTGGCGCTGGCGGCGGCGAGTGCCAATGCCCAGGACGCAGTACCCACCATTGGCGAGCTCTCCAGGATCCAGGCCGAAACGCTGTTGCTTAAGGCGCGCGCGGAGAAGGCAAAGGCCCAAAGCGAACTCTCTGGTGATGCCGCCAAGGGCGCAGTGGCGGCCGTCGTCGAGCCGACGATTGCACCGGTGGTTTCGCGCGTGTATGGCGCGGGCGACAAACTGAAGGCCAGGTTCCTCTACGAGGGTGGCGCCTCCACCGATGAAGTCGTGGGCTCCCTGATCCCAGGCGACTACCGCGTGGTCGTGATCTCCATGGAGCGGGTGATTGTCGAGCGCCGTGGCAAGCGCCTGGAGCTCGCATTCTCCGGCACGCCTCCTGTTGCCCCGAGGTCCAAGGAACCGGCGCAGCCGCCAACATACCCGTTCCCGAACATGCCACTGCCGCGGGCCGGGGGCTGAAGTGAGCGCTAGCGTGACCGCGATCTCCCCTGGACTGCAAGCGCCAGCTGCGGGCCCCGCCTCGGCGGTCCGCTTCTCGCGCGTGCTCACGGCTGAACAGGGCCCGTTCTTCGTGCCCGAGGACAAGCGTGCCATGGTCTGCGTGCTGGCAGACGTTGCGGGCGTGAACGCCGAGCTGGTGGTATCCAGCTCGCACAAGACGGACCCGGTGGTGCTGTCGATGTACAACGTGCTTCGCCGGCATGTGCCACCGATTCGGTACGAAACGCGTTACACCCAGGTATCGGAGATCGCCAAGCTCTACCAGCGGCATGCTCCCAGTGCTGCGGGTACCGAGGACGACTCTGAGCGTCAGGAGCAGGTAAAGACCTATATCCGAGAGGCCAACAATATGGGTGCCTCGGATCTGAAGATCATCGTCGTGGGCCCCTACTGCCGGATCAGGTACACGATTCATGGCAGGACCCGGACCTATCACGAGCTTCCCGCAGCAGAAGGCATGCTGCTTTCGCGCGCCTTGTACAACACAATGTGCGCGGAGATTACGGGTTCTGGGCTGGATCAGAACGCGATGCAGGATGCGCAACTCAAGGCCGATGTTGCGAGCCAGTGTGGTTTGGTCGGCTCGCGCATATCAACACGGCCTGCGAACGGCCGTGGCATCCGTATCGTGTTGCGACTGCTGCCGCCGAACCTGTCTGCTGTCCAGGAGCTTGAGGAGCTCGGCTACCTGCCTGACACCCAGGTGCCCATCCTGCGTGAAGTAATGGGTCTGCCATTCGGCATCGCATTGATTTCCGGCATCACCGGCTCCGGAAAATCCACGACGCTGAAGGCGATCATAGAGAACATCCTGCGCGACAGCGACCAGGAGACGGATGTCCTCACAATTGAAGACCCCGTCGAGTACGACATCGAGGCCGAGGGCTGTACCCAAACGCCACTGGTCTACGAACAGGACGATCCTGATGGGCGGCGCAATGCGTGGCCAAACGCACTGCGCAATGCGATGCGCCAGGCCCCAAAGATCATTGTGCCGGGTGAAATCCGTGACGCGGAATCTGCTCAGATTGCCTATGAAGCTGCGGTCACGGGCCACTTTATCTGGTCCACGGTCCACACCTTCGATGCGCCCAGCATCATCGACCGCTTCCGGTCACTAGGCGTGGCAGAGGATCGCCTGTTCAACCCGGCGCTGACGGTATGTCTTGCGAATCAATCCCTGCTTAGGCGGCTCTGCGTGGCCTGCCGGATTCCGTACTCGATCGGTTGTGCTGGCATTCCATCTGACCAACGCGCAAGCATTGAGGAGTACTGCGATATCAGCAGTGTCTACTTACAGGGCCCAGGCTGCGAAAAGTGCAACGGGAAAACCCCGGGCGTGCGCGGCCGGCAAGTGGCGGCAGAAATCATCAGAACGACGGCAGAATTCATGGAAGTTTTCAGGCGGCAGGGGATGGTGGCGGCGAGGATCTACTGGGTCAAACAGATGGGTGGTGTAACCAAGCTGGCCCACGCGCTACACCACGTGCACGCGGGTTTGGCAGATCCACGCCACGTCATAAGGGACGTGGCTCCGCTGAACACCGACCGTCTGCATATCGGAGTCTAATATGGCCATTGCGGACATCTGGGACGCGATTTCGTTCGATGCGCTGAAGGGCTGGGCGTTCAGGTCCTACGTGAAGTTGAGCTTCGGCATGACCTCGCGAATCAACTTCTACGAGTCGCTGACGCTGTCCCTCGACAACGGCGAGAGCGTGCTGGACACGCTGGAACAGCAGAGGATCGCGTTCGAAGAAGACGGTGTCGCCGCGCTGCCCGCGCCGCAGCTGGTGATTGTGGAGGATTGCATCCGTGCCCTATCCCGTGGCGACCAGCTGGCCGACGCGCTATACGAATGGGTAGGCATTCAGGAAGTATCCCTGATCGCCGCAGGAGAGTCGTCGGGCGACCTGGTAGCCGGCTTGGATCGCGCAGTCGAATCCCTGGAGCGCCGGCAGGCCCTGCAACATGTGCTGAGAGCGGCCCTTATGATGCCGATCGTGTACGGAATCGGCATCGTATCCGCCATCTTCTACATTTCGCTGGAGCTGATCCCTGAGCTGCTGCGGATGCAGCCAAAGGAAGCCTGGCCGGCGCCGACACAGAAAATGATCGGGCTGGGCTTGTTCGTGGTCGGGAACTGGATCTATCTGCTCGCAGCGTTCCTGGCGCTGGCAGGGTGGCTGACCTGGGCGCTCCCCAACCTGACCGGCCGTGTCCGGGATAGATTCGACAAGCTACCCGTTTTCTCGACCTACCGCGTGTTTGTAGGAACAACTTTTCTGCTGAATGTTTCTGCACTCCTAGCCGCGGGCATCCCGTTGGAGCAAGCGCTGATCGACATGGCGCGGTACGCAAATGCATACCTTCGTGAGCGGATTGATGACACGGTCCGCGGAATCAAAACGGGCGCCAACTTTGGGCAGGCGTTGCAGTTCACCGAGCATGATTTCCCGGACAAGGCAACCGTGCGCAATGTAAAGGCACTGGCCGAGAAGAAGGGTTTCGAGGTGGCGCTTGAGAAGTTCACGAAGCGCTGGCTAAAACAGAACATGAAGCTGATGGAGAGATCAGCGGCTGTACTACGCATGGTCATGCTGCTGGCCGGTGCGTACGTAATCGTAACGATGTTCCAAGGTGTTTACGGCATCGCGCAGCGGCGTTAAACCAAACCAATAGTCTCGGAGGAAGTATGAAGCGTATCCACAGTTTTGCATCCCGGCGCAGCCAGGCCGGTGTCTCGTTGGTCGAGCTGGTCATCGGCATGGTCATCCTTGGAGCGATTGTTATCGCCATCCTCGGTGTGGCCCGCGGTGCTCGTGGCTCGTCCAAGGTTGCGACCGAGAGCCAGAACTACAACGCACTCATCGAGTGCGCTCGCAACATGAAGTCCGCTGGCACATATGGTGCCAGCGGCACCAATCTGATGCCGGCGGCGATCAACCGTCAGTGCATTCCGACCACCATGCCCGTAACCGGCACCACGGTGGCCAACCCGTTCGGTGGCGCAGTGACGCTGGTATCCACCGGCACCGGGTTCACCCTGAGCACTGCAGCGTTGCCGCAGGAAGTGTGTGGCGGTGTTGCCACGGATCTTTCGCAGTCCGGCGCATACAGCACCAAACTCAATGGCGGTACAGCCATCACCGGTCCGATCTCGGTCGCGCAGGCGGACTCGGGCTGCAGCACAGCGTCGAACACGATCGCCTGGACGATCACCAACTAAGTTGCGGGCTACGCTAGATGCTGCTCAAAGATCTGCCAGTTGTTGACATCTATCTGGGTCACGACTACAGCCTCATGAAGGATCTGCCAGGCGCTAATGCGCCTGGCAGCGCCGCACCTGTCGAGCTCAAAGATGAGCTCGCAGCCGTCAGAGCGCAGTGCCTGGAGATGTTCAAGTCGAAAGGGGATCCAGAGTTTGCTCTGAGCCTCGATGGCTTCGTGTACCGCGTGACAACGTTCGTTGATACCAGTACTCATCCGGTGTTCGTGCTTTCCCGTGCGTCGACCAAGGTGATTCCAATCGAACGGCTGGACATTCCGCGCCATGCAAAAGAGGCGGCACTGGCTCCTCGCACGCGCGGCATCGTGCTGGTGACTGGAGAGATGGGTTCCGGGAAGACAACTACCGCCACCACTCTTTTCACAGAACGTCTTCGACAAACACGCTCTATCGGGCTGGCATTGGAAGATCCGATTGAGTCCAACCTCAACGGTCCGCATGGGGAGGGCTGGTGCATTCACGTGCAGGTCTCGCGAAAGGAGGGCGGCTATCGGGAGTACTTGATTCGATCGATGCGATCGCGCGCCGAAACGATCTACCTCGGCGAGCTTCGTGACGAATCATCCGCAGAACAGGCAGTGCAGCTCAGCAACATGGGCCATTTGGTTTTCACAACGGCCCATGGCGGGGACTTGCAACAGGCAATCGATCGAATCCTGTCTATGTCCAGGGGGCTACGTGATCCCTCTGGGATGCTCGCTGAAGGCCTGGCTGTGATCATTCACCAGCGGTTGGTACCTTCCGCTGGGATGCCGGGTTCTGGCTCTCGTCCGCGGCTTATAGCGAAGGCGTTGACGCTCGTTGCGCCCGACGGTGACAAAGCAGGCGAGGCATTTGCAAAATCGGCTAGAGCGTTAATTCGCGCCAATGATCTTTCAAAGCTGCAGACGCTGATCGAGCAGCAGTCCAACGCCGCGTCCTGGAGAGGTAATTCATGATGTACAAGCAGCGCGGCCTTGCGCTCATCGAGCTGGTAATTGCGCTGTCGATTCTTGCTGCCATCAGCATCGGCATCATTTCTGTTATGCGCTCCCAGGCCCAATCCAAGCAGGTCGCCGTAGCCGCTAACCAGCTGGTCGAGTTCACCAAGGCCACCGAGCGATACGTGCAGAACGAGTACACGACGATCATCGGAGCGGCCGGTCCGACTACGCCGGTGGTGATTACCGTAGCCAACCTTCAGTCAGCAGGGTTGCTGCCGGCGAGTTATCCAGCCGCCAGCGTGTTTGGTCAGGTGCCCACGGGCCGGGCGCGTAAGGCGTCTGCTTCAACGCTGGAGACGCTCGTAATCTACAGTGGAGGGGTCGCCTTGTCCCAAGGGGACCTTGACGAGCTGGCCGGTCTGGCGGCGCAACAGGGTGTTGCCGGCGGCTATGTGGGCGCGAGCGACACAACCCGAGCAGTGGGCGTTCTTGGTGCCTGGTCACTGCCGTTATCCAACTTCGGAATTGCACCAGGCGCGGGTCGCGTCGCATCCAATGTGAGCTACACCAACGAGGCGGCGACGGACACTGCGCTTCATCGCCTGGCTACCCCCGGCCGGCCGGAGCTTAACCGCATGAACACGGCCATTGATATGGCCAACAACGACATCAACGGTGCCGGACGGGTGGCCGCACAGAATGTTGACGCTTCAAATGGAATAACCGCCAATCAGATTTCTATCGGCAAGAGTTCGTTCGGCGCCACGTCGTATCCGTACGAGACAATTCAGCTTGCGCCGGGATTCAACATGCGATTCGCAATTGGCTCCCGCGAGCACGCAGTGTTCGCCAACGATGGCGGCACGACCTTCAACGGAAACGTCAACGCAGCAAACGTCAACGCAGCAAATGTCTATGCGAGCGACATCGTTGGCTACAACAGCGTGCAGGGAAGCGAGGTCTACGCGAACGGTTGGTTTCGATCCAGAGGCCAGAGTGGCTGGTACTCAGAGGCGTATGGCGGTGGCTGGCACATGACCGATACCACCTGGATCCGCGCTTACAACAATAAGAGCATCTATACCGCCGGCGAAATGCGGGCTGGGACGCTCTCGGCAGAAGGTCGTATGACCTCCAACGACCTCAAGCTCAATCGGGTTGAGACTGAGGGCGCAGGTTGTGGGGAAAATGGCCTGACGGCGCGCACAAATGAGGGCAAGATGCTGAGCTGTACGAATGGCGTCTGGCGCGGCGGTGGTGGGATCAACACAATGGTGGTTCAAGGCCCAAGAGCTGGTTGCACGACCTATGAACCTGGAAAGTCGTCCTACGCAGTGTGTCCCGGTGGTACTACGCTGATCAGTGGCGGCTCGATGTGGCTTGCTAGCTGCCCGGGTGCCAAGGAGACCTATCGGTTTACCACCATGGATCGACCGGTGGGTAACAGCTGGGAGACTCGTATTGAAGAATCCTACTCAATGGCATACGCCATTTGTGCGTATTGATGGAGGGCACGATTGATGTTCAACTTCGCCGTTACCGCATTCTTCTTCGCTCTGCTCGCTACGCTGTCGATAGGTGAGGCGGGGCTGTCACAGCAGCGGGCGATGTTCAGCGAGGCTGCGGTGCTCTCTCAGAGCATTGCACTTTACGGCGCCAAGGTCGGGCAGTACCGGAGTGCGAACTCGGGGTTCAGCGGCGCTGCTGCCGATTCAGTGCTTGGCCTTCCCGCTTACTACACGAAATTCCCAGGAACGGGCAATGTCATTTCCGGCGGCCGTTCGTATGTCTACATGGGTGGTGTCGGACCGGGCCTGAAGGGCTATGTGTATCGCAACCTGGGCAAATCGGGAGCGACAGTTGGGTACGCTACGGGTGGACGCTTGGTCAGCCCAGGTGGGGCTGACCAAGGGGTACTGCCGGCGGGAATTCCCGCGGGGTCAATAGTGCTTGTGCTCTAACGGCCTATAGCGGCCGACGTGAGAATCGCTTCTGCTTGCCGAAGAACGTCCTCAAGTAGCGATCGATGTTCGGGCGCGAGTTGGGCCATTGCGAGGCCCAGCGAGTCAGACGCATTGGCAGATCCGCATCCTCGCAGTCGGGGTGCAGCTGTGCTAGAAACTGTGTCCCAAGCGTCGACACCTGCAGTCGTGAACTGTTCGCACTTTCGATAAGAAGGCCGGTTTGCGTCAGCTGATCAACGATCGCGTGGCGCGAGGCTGCAGAGCCCAAGGAGGTGATCGCGGGCTGCGGGCCGTGGCCAGCCCAGTTCTCCATAAGCTGGAGTATTCCGCTGGGAGTGATGTCGGGCAAGTGCGAAAGCCGGTAAAGCAGTTGCAGCCCGAACTTGCTTACCCAGTAATCCTTGTGTGCACCAGCAACGCGACGTAGTGCGTCACCGAGCATCGGCTGCGCGTTCACCAGGTAGCAGAAATCGAAATATCGCCGGGCACGTCCGATGCTCAGTAGCTCCTGGAAATGGGCGTCGTCCGTTGACCCAGGGGCTGCCAAGGCTGCGTCCACCGACGTGCTGTCCAGGGCCAAGATGCTGAGCCGGTGGCGCGGTAGTCTCGCTGCAGCTGCACCGAGAACCTCGGTCATCAGCACGTCAAATGCGACAGCGCCTGAGTGGTCCACCTCAGCTGCGTACACGACCTCCCCATACCGGATTAGATCGTTGGCCGCGACAGCGGCCTCATGGACCCCCGGGCTCGCGGGCAGTAGCGCCAGCGGCGCAGCATTTCCGTGCGCTCGCGGGCGCCACTCGGGCTCCCCGGTGAAGGGGAGCTCCGCATAGGTCAAGCCGCGGGGATATCGAAATTCATAGCGTCCGACGTAGTTCAGCGGCACTGCGTAGAGGGCGCGCCCGGGCCAGCGCAGCTGGGCGCGGGGCAGCAGAAGGCGGGAAATGCTCGGTTTATCGGTGACGAATACGAGCGGGTGGTGAGCGACCATGATCCATACTCCTGATGGCAGGAAGGTTTAGGGAGCGCGGCTTTGCCGCGGACTGCGTCTAGTGTACTGCAGGGTCTTCGGGCGCTTGCCATCCCTGTTCCGTCATGGCAGGATGATGGTGTGCCTAGCACGGGCTGGGGAGAATATCAATGAGCAGCAACGGTATTAACGACTTCATCGACGGTCAACTGGTCAACAACCACCTCAACCGCCGGGCGGTCAGCGAGACTGCGGCCAATCGCGACGAATGGATGGCAGAAGCGCAGCGTCTGCGTGCAGAAGCGCTGCGCTTGCGAAGTGAGTTGGATGCCACGACCGCTGATCGGGACACCTGGAAGGCGCACGGCGTGGCGTCGATCGAGCTTGTGCGGGATCTGCGCGAGAACCTGGCTCAGTCCAACCCGGGAAACCCCTACGCGGACAGGAACCGACTCAATGAGCGCCTGAAAGCGCGCAAGGTTGAGCTGGTCCAGCAGATGGGCTATCGAGTGATCAACGCAGACGCCGATAACTTCAGCATCACGCGATAGTCCATACCTCGGCGTGGGTAACGCTCATAGATGCTCGAAATGAGAAGGCCCCAGAGATGGGGCCTTCTTGCTGCTCGGCGGTTTGGGAGCCGTCAGGCCCCCGGTAGCTTCGTCGAATGCACGTCGTTGCCTGCGCCGCCGCCAGTGCCGCCACCGCCACCATCTGCGTCTCCTCCACCACCAGGGAGCGGTTTGGTGTTGCCGCCGCCCCCGCCGCTGGGCTTGTGGGAGCCTGTGCCCTTGGATACGGACTCGGTGCTGCGGAAGAAGGCGCCCTTGACGCCGTGTTCCTCGTTGTCGGCGATGCCGTGCATACCCACCGCGGAACCGATCCAACGCAGCACGTTGTCTGGGATCCAGTTGATGAATCCGAATACCGAATGCAGAACGATCGTCATCAGGATCGCGTAGATGGCGGTATAGGCGATCAACGCACCGATAGCGTTGGCGGAGTTGCCCATCGCCCCCTGAACCTGCGTGATGTACGTCAGGTTGACGAAATGAGCGACCGGCTGGGCGACCACGATTGACCCGATGAGTCCGAAGATCATCAGGGTTGGGCGCAGGAACACCGACAGGATGATCATGTAGCCTGGACCCGCGCGGCCCACTTGGTCATCGCCGTCGGGATGCACATGGGCTGCAGCCCAAATCGGTGCGGCAATCACCGACTCGAAGAGCACTGTCAGCCACTTGATGATGCCCGTGATCCAGATGATGTAAGGGATCATGGGCACGTAGAACGCCAAGAAGGCGCCGGCGGCCAGCAGCGTCATGAACAGGAACGCCACGCTCGGGGTCAGTGTCTCGATGCTTGCACCAACGTCGTAGCTGCCTAGCGTGACCGCGTCGTCCCACAAGCCACCGCCGAAGCCAGCGACGATGAACTGGGCACCTTGGATGGTCCACGCGACAGCCATGATGGTGTCGCCCACGTTCTTCATCTGGGCGACGTGGGAAAGGTTGCTGCCCGCAATTTCCTGCGTCATCTGGTTGATACCGGCCAGGGCCGGCCGTGACAGCCAGATCTTCATTTCCTCGAAGTTGGAGGGGATCTTGTCGCCTGTAAAGCCGATCGCTTGGTTTTGCGCCTCGTAGGCGCGGTGGGCCGACTGGGAGCTGTTGCGGATGTACTCGTTAGCCGTGACAAGTGAATCCTGGTACAGGATCAGCGTGTCAGCGGCTTCCTTGTCAGTTATGGTCTGCGCGCTCGAAGCGGGAAGCGAGTTGACTGCCGACTGGATCGCATCGCTCATGTGGATGATGTGGTTGTAGTACGTGCCGGCGAAGATCCAACCGCCCTCCTTGGCATAGGACAGGAAGCGCGTATTCCGGTTCTGGTTTGCCTTGTTCACTACGCCCAGCGCTGCCGCCTGCAGGGCCAGTTCGTAGTTGTTGGCGGCCCGTTCGAGTGAGCCGGCGGCGGGCTTTTCGCCATTGACGATGGCTTGCGCCACCGGGCGCAGGTCAATGACCATTTTCTGCACGGCTTGCGCCTGGGCTCGCAGAATCGGGGTCTTATCGATGTACGGGGCACCGTTGCTTTCCGATGATTCGTGCGATTCCTGCCATTCCAGCTCACCGCACACATTCGGGTTCATGTAGCCACCGGAGCCCACAGCAGACCACTGCAGACCGGTGACGATAAAAGCAGAACCGGCTGCGCTCTGGACAAGATCGATCCAGCCGAGGGGGTAGATGATGTTGTCGAACTTGAGCGCCTCACCCGTATTGATCATGGCTGCCTTCTTCGGGAGCACCTCGATCTTCAGCGGTCGACTTTCAGCTTCGTACTGCTTGTTCATAGCGGCCGCGCAGACTTCATAGCGCAGAATGTTGGCCGCGAGAGGTCGCGAGTCCGGCAAGTGCGGACGTCCGATCTGACCGGTCTCCACCATTTTGTCCAGCATGGCCAACCAGACTTGGTCCGCAAGACCTACGCCGTGAATGCCGATCCACAGCACCGCGATCTGCACGAGCGAGAACCCAGACTTCAAGGGCAGCAGGAAGGCCGTGCCGGCGGCGGTTCGCAGCGGAACCCAGACCGACGACATCTTCTTTCCCAGAAACTCGCCGTCGTGGGCGGTGTCAACGGCACCCTTGATCGTTGTGAAGATCACAAACAGCATGCCGAGGGCAAGGATGCCCAGGCCAAATACTTCAAAGCCAGCCGCCAGGGCTGTGTCCGCTGAGGCCTGGTCGACGTTCTCGCCGGACATGATGGTGTCCACGATCGAGCCGAACACGTCCCGGATGAAGGAAACGCTGGTGTCGTCCGCAGGCGGCTTGAAGAAGCCGGGCTTCGACGGGTCCTGTGCGAGCGCAATGGTTGGAGTCAGCAGTGCACCCAGCACCGCGAGCGAGCGAATCATGGGGTAGCTCCAGGTGAGGGCGAGGCGTCCTCGAAAGTGGCGGCGGCAGATGGGCGCGACGGCGCGTGGGGAGCAGCGGTGGGGATGACGCCGCCGGTACCGCTGGCGGTCAAATGGGACGTCAACCGGCTGGCGAGGTCCTGCCATCGCGGGGCCACCGGGGTAGCCCGCGCGCCGGTTACTGGTGCAGACGCCACTGTCTGCGGCATGGGCGCCCGCGGCGGTTGGGTGGGGCGCGGCGCAGGGTCTGGGCGCGCCTTGAGGTCGGACAAACGACGCAGCATGAGGTGGTCTCGGGAGGGGAGCTGGCCGGGCTTCGCCGGCGAAGAAGGTCCGCCGCGTTGACCGGCCTGCCACAAACGATGATAAACTGGGGCCGAACATATATTGACGGATGTGACATGTCGGCGCTAGACCTCGCACCCCAAAAGCTCGTCGAGTTCTGGCGTAGCTACGACCCGGAGCTGGGGGAGTTGGTCAGTGTCATGGACCGTGCCGAAAACTGGACCGTGGACCGAGAGCCGGGCGTTGCCGAGCGGCTGGTCGCCCTTGGGCGCCGCATGACCGGGCCAGAGCAGGCCAGGGCGTTTGCATCAGCAGACGCACCCGATCTGCTCCTGTTCCTTGCGTATATCTCGACCAGTCGCGCGCTCCGCGTCATTCACTGGCTGGACGAGCAGGATGAGTACCAGCAGTACGGCTCCTCGGTTGTCCAGCGGCTGCTGGACGCCCCGGGCCACTTGGCGGGGGCAATTCCGCTGTCACCACTGCGCGACCTTCTCGCGCTCCGACTGCGCGTCATAAGCAACACGCCTTATTTCACCAAGCTGTTCGCCCCAGAGCGCCTCGCAGGCCTTGGGGCGGCCATTACCCGCTACCGCCAGGAGGCTGTCGATGTCTCGTAAAATCGCCCTCGCGCCCCTTTTGGGCGCGTTGCTACTCACCAGCGGCACAGCGTCTGCTATCGATGCTGCCTCGGTCCAAGCGTACTGCGACCAAGTCAGGCAGTCCGCTCAGCAGGCGAAGCAGCGGCACGTTCAGATCTACGCTCCGAGACAGGACCCGGGCAAGACGTTCGACGACGCGACTCAGTCGTGCCTGGACGGCATCATGTCGTACAAGTCGATGTTCCAGTTCAAGATGCCCTCGCTTGGCGACGTGCAGGGCATCCTGCAACAGATGGCGAAGGACATGCTGAACAAGCAGTGTCAGGCGGCTCGCGCGCAGTTCGATCGGGCGGTCCAGGACGCTGTTTCGACCGTCAACCAATCGACCAATCAGGTGCCAGGCCTGGACGTGGGCGTATCCACGGGTAGCGGCGTGACGGTCAAGCCCCAAGACGGCGAATCCACCATTTGGGGTTCGATCGTCAACAAGCTGGGAGGGGGCAAGTAATGAAGGTCCTTCGCCGGTTCACCGCGATCATCTTCTCGATGTTGGTACTGGGTACTTCATCGTTGCTGATCTTCTCGGCATCGACGGAGTCAACCGCCTGTTGCGGTGACGGCGCGGTCGCGGCCGCCGGCGCGCAGACCGCCGGCGCATCGGTGGTCGCTGCAGTTGGATCCGCAGCGACGAGCATCATCACCCAGTTGCAGTTGATGGACCAGAACGTGTCAAGCGGTTTCGGCCGGCTGTATGAAGAGCTTGCCAAACAGACTGCCGCCCAGCGCACCTTCGAGCAAGGCGCGATCTCGGCGCAAACCCAGATGTATATGGAAGAGCGGCGAGCCGACGCGGAAGAGAAGTACGCACTGTCACCGCGTGCCTGTTTCGAGACAGCCAGCGGCGTTGCCAGTACGGTGGCCGCGGGCGAAACCAAGGAAGCGGTCAACGATCTGAACCGGTTGATGACCGACCGAACGTTGAACACACCCAGCACGGCCGCTGCGATCGGCAGGATCTACAAGGATCACGCCGACAAGTACTGCTCTGCCCGGGACGCCCAACTCGGTCGCTGCACTGCGGTGGCGCCTGAGCTGCAGAACGCCGACGTCCGAGCCGACGTGCTCTTGGGCTCTGCGAGCCTCACGCCTGAGCAGTCGGAAGCGGCGAAGGCACTGGTGGCGAACATCGTTAATCCGATCCCCACGCAGAACATCCCCACAAAATGGGAGAACACCGCGCAGGGCAGGGCGTTTGTTGCCGGCCAGCTTCTGGAGCAGGCCCGGACATCTGTAGCCGCCAACTCGCTCAATCAAGCGGTCGCCGCACGAACCAGAATCCCCGGTCTCGGTACGGCCGCGATGCTCAATCGGGCCGATGTCTCCGAGCGAGAGATGATGGAAGCGCAGGTGCGGGGCAGGTTTGAATCGCCCGACTGGTACAAGATGCTTGCCGCTATGAGCACCGAGAACCTGCTGCGTGAGCTGAACAAGCAATCAGCTTTCGGGCTGTGGATGGATTACCGCGAGTTTTCACAGATGGAGCGCATCGAATCGCTGCTGGCGACGGATCTGGCCGTCACCGTAAAGCAGGACAGCGAGAAGCGGCTACAGCAGGCGCGTTCGGCGGCCGCGAAGGCGCGCTAATGAGGCCGGTGAAAGCGATCGTGATTCTCGGCATCAGCGGGGCTCTCGCTGTCTTGCCGTACATGCGGGCAAACGCTGCTTATTGCTGTGACCCGTGGGGCATTCCGGCAACCATGGCCTTCACCTCGGCTGCATCGAGCATCGTCGGATCCATAACAGCCCAGGTGACGGCCGTCTCGAACTACCTGCAGCTCTACACGGCACAGACATGGAGCAATGGACTTGCCAAAACCGCTGAAGAACTGAGCAAGCAGACGGCGGCGAATCGAACATTCGAGCAAGGCCGGATCGCCGCCGATACGAGTCTGTACATGACGCGTGTTTCGGGCGATGCCGAAGAGCAGGCGCAGGAGCCAGCGCTGCTCGATCAGACGGTCACCAACGCCGTGCTGCTATCGGAGCAGTTCGGCCAGCAGCGGCTTAACCGCCGTCGCGACGATGCAAAGCTTGCTGAGTACATGCGCGGTAATACCCGAGAGGATGTTATCTCTCGCAACCGCGAGTTCTGCGACGCTCGCGGTAAAGCCGCGGGATTCTGTGATGAGCTGGCGTCCTCGACGCTGCAGAACGCGGATATCTCATTCAACACGATCAGCAATCCCGGAGACGGGCAGTACGAGACGCTCACGGATGCTGAAGCCAGGGCCGCTCGCGCCTTCGTGCGTAACGTGGTGTCTCCCACACCGCCACGGAGCACGGTAGGCACCACCGCGCAGGATCAGCAACACGAAGCGTTGCTGCTGGCCGACCAGGCTGTGCTGTCACTGGCTGCGCACAGCTTGCACAGCGTCATGCAGAACCGAGTTCGCAAAAGGGACAACGAGCAATGATCATTCGAGCATTCGTGTTCTTCATGTTGGCTGTCGTAAGCGGTGGGGCTTCCGCGCAAGCCCCTGCTTTTGACATGGCTGATGTCATCCGTGTTTCGGCAGCCAAGCACGCAGCGACCCAGAAGGTCGATGCGGGCAGCGCCGTCAAGCGAATGGATGACCTGCTCGTTCGTGACTACGGCGCCCGGGGGCGCATCGCGAGCGAGCGCGATCCGCGGCTGAAATCTCTGTACACGCAGGCAGCCCGGTTACTGATGAACGGAAACGCGATTTCCGGCGGCACCATGGTGGTGATTGCCTCCCAGGAACCAGGGTTCAGCGGCAGTCCGGTTGGACCGGCACTACAGGCGTTCATCGGAGCGATGTTGATGCCGGCGGATGAGGAGGACATGATTCTTGTCGAGTTCACCGAGAGGGCCAACAAAGCGCGAGCGAAACTCGGCGCATTGCGCCCGGAGCTCCAGATGGCGGCACAACTTCGGGTGATGGGCGCGATCTATCATGACCCGATCGCGGTCGACGCTGGCGTGGTGGCTCTGAAGAAGCTTTCAGCATCCGCAGCCGAAGAGGGCGCCGTTGCCGCCGCATTGACTGCTGCGGGTGCGAAGTGAGTGGCGACAGGACACCTCGCGTTGTGGCCCGCGCTGCAGTAACGGTCTGGCGGAGGCCCCTTCCGTCTTGGAGGCTGATGCTGGCCGCCATGGTGCTGCTCTGTGCTGCAAGCGCGGGCGCGCGGGCAGATTGCCTCACGGTACCGGCGCCGTCTGGGTTGGTCACCTCGGTATACGGTTGGCGGTTCCATCCCGTCTTCAAGTACTGGCGTCCACATCGCGGCGTCGATCTGCGTGCTGGGGTGGGGACGCAGCTGGTGGCCACGCACAACGGCGTTGTGCAGGTGTCGAACTCGGCCAGCGGTGGCAATGAGATCCGCATTGTTGGGGACAATGGTTGGGTGACCAGGTATCTGCATCTGACCAGGCCGCTGGTGGCCCCGGGCACCAAGGTAAGCGCTGGCCAGGCTGTGGCACTGTCTGGGAACACCGGTCATGCTTCTGCGGCACCTCACCTGCATCTTGAGCTGTACGGGAAGGAAGGCAAGGATCTCAACCCCGAGCCGTTGATGTGCCCTTCGCCATCGCGGAAGCCCGGCGCGGATGTATCCAACGGCTTTCCTGTCTCGGCGTGCAATCCCAAGGGGGGCAGCTGCTCATCGGCCGGTGTGCCTCCTGCGAACGGTGGAGGACCCGTCGCAGGGGAGGGTCAGACACCCCCTGCCACGGGCTACCAGGGGACCGAGCCTGCATCGCCGGCGCCGAACATCACTCAGTTCGACGACATGTCTACGCACGAAATCCTCAGCAGCGAGATCATCAAGAGACATGGCAATCCGGATTGGTATCGGCTCGAATCAGAACGGGGTTCGGTGGCATTGCTGACGGAACAGGCGCAGATGCGTGCGCTGCGCCTGTATATGCGCTACCTGAACAAAGAGTCGCGTGACCGAGTCGAGGCGCTGTTGGCGGCGAAGGTACAGAGGCGCGTCCAGGCGGACGCCAGTGAGCGACTGCGCCGGCAACGCGAGGCGGCGGCCAAGGCGGGGGCTCCTTGAATAGCGATAGACACGCCACGGCGATCTGTATAAAAATAGCCGACATATACCAATGAGAGTGGCGCGGACATGAGCAAACTCGGTGCATTGCGTGAGAAGTCTGTTGCGGAGGGGTCGGCTGTCTCCAGCATGGATGAGGAGGTCCCGCCCTTGCCGCCCGAGGCGCCCATGGATGCCGAGTTTATTGCAGGTCTGATGGCGGGCGCCGCCGGTGCCGGCGGTATTCCCGATCGCCCGCCCGAAGCGTTTGCGGACGTTGCAGCCGCCCCCACGGGGGATGGTGCCCCGCAGGGCAACCAAGCGCCTGCAGGTGCTAGCAGCGCACCCGCGGGGCACGCTCTGCCGCAGGGCGATGAGCCGCATGCAGAGTCCCGCAGCGCACCACAGGCCGGGATGGACACGTCGGACCTGCTGCATGCATTGAAGGGTGCGATCGAGCGTCTCGGCCCAGCTCGAACCCAAGCAGAGGTCCTCGCCGCTCCCGACGCGCAAGGTGCATGGGGGGAGGTGCGTGGATTGACCGCTGCAGCGCTTGCTTTGGGCATGGCGTCGCCCGTCGAGCAGCTATTCCGGCGCTACGGTGCGCCTGGAGAGGGATTGCTGAATGCCGCGCAGCTGAAAGCGCCATTGAATATGGCGGTGGCTGGGTTCAAGCCGGGGGCTGCCCCGCTGGCGGCCACCCAGGCGAAAGCTGCGGCCGCGACCGCCGGTCAACAAGCCATCGGCGGACCTGGCGGTGGCGGTGGCGGTGGCGGTGGCGCGGGCAGCGTCGGCGCAGCGCTTGCCAAGCTCGTAGCTGCACCCGTCACCATTCCCATGGCGGCCGGCAGCCGTGTGTGGCAGATGATGCAGACCCGCTTCGGGCCGCGGCCCAAAGTGCAGCCTGGCGTTGACGGCTTCAGCGTGATTCGGCAGCAGTTCGATGACGCCGCCGGTCGAGCCATTGATCAGATCGCCCACCTGCGCTCAGGCCCGATGAAGTCTTTCCTGACCGAGATGTCGCAGGATCCCCTGCGTCCGTCCGAGCAGCTGCGCCGCATGCAAGGGGACAAGAAGGGCACGTATTTCGAGCGAGCTAAGCAGCTTCGCGAGCTTTCTGCCCAGCCGGAAGTGCAGGGTCAATACAAGAAGCTCAACGACGCGATGGAGCACCTCCAGTACAGGAGCCGACGCCTGGCCGAATACGGGCACGAGGCTGGCATGGATGTGGAGGACATCATCGGCGACAAGCTGGAATCCGTGTCCAAAGCCGGCGAGGGCATTCCGATGACCGACGGCAAGGGCAAGCTGGCAGAGCTGCGCGAGTCGCTGGATGCGCTGATCGAGCGGATCCGCGAGTTCTTGCGCACGTTGTTCGCAAGGCCCGGCGCGTCACCGTGAGAGGCTCGACGTTGGCCGACTACCTCGGCGCCTGTGACCGGTGCCTGTCCGGCCATGAGCAGCAGTTCACCAGCCCGTGGGGGTTGGTGCTGCTTGCCGAATGCGCAGCAGATGCGGGCCTCGACCTGAGCGAGGCGGACGTATCGCTTGATGCGGCCTTGGAACAGCTCGCCGAGCGAGTCGGCCTCAATCTTCACGACGACCTGGCGTCCCTGCCAGCGCCGGGGCAATAGCGATGGCCGCATTCGTAGAGGATCTGATCGTCATCGAGGCGTCGGGCAAGCTGAAGCGGCTATATGCCGTGCTATCTGCCCTCGGCATGCGCGCACGGTGTATCGCCACGCTTGGCAACCTCCTTCAGTCACCTCCGCAGTTGCGCCCGGTCTCCATCCAGAAGGACCCAGCCGGTGGATACCTAGAAGCTATCCGCATCCCCGCAAGACCCGACGCCTACGACCGGGTGAGCTCCGAGATCCGGGCGCTGCGCGGACGTCTGTTCATTGCAACCGATTATGACCAGGAAGGGCACGCCATCGCTGCTGACGTCGTTGCGCTGGCAAAACAATTGCGCCCAGATCTTGCGCCACTGAGGCTGCAGCTGACCGAGCTCTCACCGGCGGCCCTGAGCGCAAGCTTCGCCGGCGTACGCGAATATGATCCGTCCTTAGCGCTTTCCGGAACGGCGCGGCGCATCGTCGATAGGGTCATCGCCTCCGCTTACTCATTGCCGTCGGCAGGCGTTCTTGTTGGAAGAGTGACCAGTGCGATCGCTGCGATGGCACGCCGAGGGCTGGTGCCCACCCACGAGGCCGTTCTGCAGATCCCATGTTCCAGCGGGGGAGTGCCATTCACTGCTCGAACGACGGTGATTGGAGAGTCCCGCCTGCAGGAGCTGCAGAGTGCAGCAAGTCAGGTCGTGTCGCTGGCGGTCACCTCCACCGAGGTGTCAACGTTGGGGCAAGGCGTGTGTTACACCGACTTCCTCGCCGGCATGAACGAACACATGGGACTTGCTGAGGCAGCACGGCTGTTGCAAGACCTTTACGAACAAGGTGTCGTCAGCTACCCCAGAACGGAAAGCCGTGGATATGGCGCCCGAGGCCATGCACGTTGCAACGAGTTTGCCCGCAGTCATGGGGCACGGTTGGGGCCCACGGCAGCAAGCGTGCTGCCCGAGGGGGCGCATGAAGCGCTGCACATCGTGGACCCGCGGGTGCTGGCTGCGGTGGACGTGATGAAGCCGGCACGTCTGCAGAGCAACCACCAGGCAATCGCACTGAGCTGGTTGTCTCGTTCAATGGCGGAATCGGTATGGCAGGTACGGCGAGATTTGCCGGACCTCAACCAACTTCCCGCCGCGCTGCGGGGACTGGACTGGAGCCGGGATCTGGGAGCGATGCCCGCATGGCACCGGCGTCCCAAGGCCAGCAGCCGCGTCCTCAACCACCAGTCTGCGATCCTCGCCGGTCTCCAGGAGCAGCGCATAGGCCGGCCCAGCACGGTGGTCGGTCATGTGGTGAGGGCCCAGGAACGCGCCTTGGTGACTCCAGGCGGAGGTGAAGGACCAGGTGGCACGCGTGTCTTGGCCCGCGCGCCTCTGGGGCTACAGGAACCAACATCGGCTCACCGCATCGAGACGGCCTGCCAGAGGGCCGGCGACATCGGCCTTGGACTCGCGGTGGAGCAGGCGCTATCGATCGCCGCCGGCGACGCGGCGCAGTTGGCCAGTCTCCTGACAACTATTGACGATTGGACGCCAGACGATGATTTCACGCCTTCCTACGCCCCCTGAATTCGCCGCGGTGGCGGCATGGGCGCGGCGCCGCGGCTGGCTGGTAGCCGCCGTGTGCGTAGCGATCGGCCTCTTGGCTTGGCTCGGCGTCGCGATCGACTCATCCAGAGCGCTGTCCCAGGCGGAGCTGGCCTCGCTCCGGCAGTTCGCCGAACAGACCGGCGTGCCAGCTGTTGAAACAAGGCTGAAGGAGGCCGAGCGCAGCGGGTCGGTGTCCCTCAGAGAGGCGCAGGCGGTGATCGAAGTGGCGAAGGCCTACGGGCCCGAATACGGGCTTGCAAGCGACGCCCCCTGAAATCCCTCGACGGCGGGCGCGTATTCTGGCGTCTTGGGGCGTATTCCCGCGTCTTGCGAGCGCCACAAACGTTGGTTAATATGGGGGTGTAAATCCACTTCCGTTAGGTAATGCGCCTCGTGAATATCCAATCGTTTGACGCAGCTTCATATCGGGAGTTCGAGGGCATCATGCTCGAATTCGCCAAGGCGCAAGGGTGGGAATTCAGCTTTCAGGCGCAGCCGCTTCCGCTGGCCAGCGTCTTCAACAACGCTACCTTCGGCCCCGCGCTCCTGGTTGCCGCGCAGGCAGAGCTGTCCTTGCGCAAGATCGAGGTTGATCTCGGCTTAGTGGTGGAGGAAGACGGCGGAGCCATGTTTGGCCGCCGCGTTGAGTTCGATCCGGCTCGATCGCACCTGCTGACGCAGATGTGGCGGCTGACCCAGACGGCCTACCAAGTCGACATGCTTCCGCGCGAGCAAAATCGCATAGTCCTGGACCTGGTGCCAGCGGCACTGGAGCCGTACGAAGTCCCCGCACTGCAGGCCGGTCAGTAACATGGGGATGATTCGTCGATTGATGACGGCCTCTGGTGAGGACGCTGGGTCGAATGCGTCCCCGGAACCTATCGCCGACCTGCCGCCGGAATCTGTGGCCGCTGAGGCAGGGCAGCAGAACGTCGAAACGACCCCGGACTCGGCTCCCGCACCGCAGGTGACTCTTGAAGCAGAGCGTGGCGAGGCGGTGATGCCGCCGGCGCCGGCACCTGTTGATGCACCGACCGGTGCTCAGCTTACCCTGTCCATGCTTCGTGCAATGGGGCCCATCTTCCGCGCAGCGCTGGTCTACCCGGGGCCAACGGCGCCGGCGGCGGAGTGGGCACAAGCCATCAAGGCTATGTCCGACGTGTCGGCCCAAGTGGCGGGCCAACTCGCGCTCATGCGGACCGAGGAACTCGACGTCGCGTGGGCCCGTCGGGAGCTCCACCCCGCTGTCGCTGTAATTGTGGGCGAGCATTGGCTGCACACGGTGATCAAGATGCAGCGGGTGCAGAGAGTAGGCGACATCAAGCTCAGCGCCGAAGACATACTGCCCGGGATTGCGGCAGCGCTGAAGGCCTCCGACGACTGTGGCAATCCGCACCTTGCGACCGAACGATCAGCTATTGCAGAGCTTCTGCCGGCGATGGCATTGCTGCAGGTCAATGCGCAGGCATACCAGGCGCTCCTGCAGTCCGACACAGTCGAGCTCGATGTGCCGGATCTGTCCGTAGATGGGTATCTGCAAGCTGTCGCTGCAGCCGTTGTCGACGCGGTTCAGACCCAAGACGCCAGGGCAAAGCTCAGTGGTGCTCTCCACGGTGATGAGTTTCGGGAAGCCCTCCTAAGGTCTGCAACCGGCATCGTTGTCAAGGCCGGGGAAACCGCCGTGAACGAGAGTCTGGCCCGCTTGCATGAGGCAATCAAGGCGTCGGCGCCTGCTCGCTGGCTAAGCGAAGAGCCGCTGCAGCACGGCTTCCCCTTGGCCCGCACGGTGGAGCTGATCGAGCAGGGTATGAATCGCCTAGCAGGGACGGCGATCTATATCGCCTCCAAGCTGGGGAGCAAGCCATGACAGAAGAAGTCCCGGCAAAAAAGATCCAAGCACCGCGGGTCGATGTGACGCCGGCGCCGGCGCGACGTGGGGCTTTCGCCGGCGTAGCGCGCCTGGCGCGTATCGTCTACGTGGGGGATCTTGGTGAGATCCGGCGAACTCACGCGTACTTCCGTGATCGCCTGCAGAGGGTGCTGCACCAAGGGCGCTATGCCCGTAACGAAACGTTCGAGGAAGCGCAGGCACGGCTCGGCCTCACGTCCCAGGATATCGCCCGACGCGCCGCTGAGCTACGCAGCCAAAGCCTGCTGTACCTGGGCGTCGCCGGGGTGGCGCTGCTCGTCTTCCTGCTTTTGCCGTTGGTTAGCAATCCGATCAGCCACGCGGCGATGAGTCTGCTGGTGATGGTGCTGGCCCTCAGCAAGTACTCCGTAACCCGCTGGCGGCAGGGGCAATGCGAAGAAAGAAACCTGGTGCCCTACATGTCCTACTGGATGCGCTGGTGGAGGTCGTGATGGACGCCGCACCACCGCCACAGCTGTCCGCCTGTGTGGCACATGCCGCGGGCACTTACGGTCTTGATCCCGACGCGCTCTGGGCCTTCGTGCGCAGTCGTAAGGGTGCATCTGCGCAGTACGTGCAGGCAAAGAACGGAACGCTGGAGCTTGGGCTGGCGCGCATCCCGGCCGAGGTTGCGCGACGTGTTGAAAGGCAGGGCTACACCCTCCAGCAGGTCATGAGCGACGACTGCCTGAACGTCGGTCTGGCAGGGCTGATGATGGCCCAAGCAGGCATAAGCGCAAGTCCCGCTCCCAGTGACGGCAATTGCCTTGCTGGCGCGGCTCAGCGCTACCAACTGCCATTGCCAATCTTCAAAGCTGTCGTCGGTGAAGAAGGTGGCTGGCTCGGCCTGAAGAAGCCAAACAAGAACGGATCCTACGATTACGGTCCGGCGCAGATCAACAGCGTCCACCTGGAAGAGCTATCCCGCTATGGGGTATCAGAAAAACAGTTGATGTGGGACCGCTGCGTGAATCTGCATGTGTCGGCGTATCGACTGCGATTCGAGATCAACCGTGCTGGCGATCTTTGGCGCGGCGTGGGCAATTACCATTCCAGGACGCCGTCGCTCAGCAGAGGCTATGCAGAGCGCGTCCGCAGGCGGATGACGAGCGCGAACGGAGGCCAGCGGTGAGAGGGCGGCCGAACTCCGAGCACGACAATGGGCCCGTGATGATCGTGCTGGCTGTGATCGTCGGAATGGGTCTGGCATGGCTTGTCGCGCATGAGCAGATCTCATGGCTGGTGATGTGGGTACGCCTGCTTGAAGCACGACTGGTCTTCTTCGACAAAGAAGGTCTGCAGATGGTGTACGACTGGGTATCCAGCCGGCACCCGCGCGACGTGAAGTTTGGTGAGCTCTACAGTTCAGGCCAAGTCACCGGGTATTACCTGCGATGGGTTGTCCTGATTGTGCTATTGCCGATGTTTGGATGGATGTTCTGGCGGCACCCGGCACGCTCCAGTGCGTATCGACAGGTCTACAGCATCATGAAGTTGGCGTGGTCACAGGTCCACCTGTACCCGATGCTCAAGCCGATCCTGGAGATGAACTTGCTCACGGTGCCACTGGACCATCCCATTCACGGGATGCGTGCGTTGCCGCGTCGTTACGCACGCCGCTACAAGATGCTGCGCGAGATGAAGGACATTGCACCCGATCATGATCGTAACGATCTCGACGTGATCGACAGCAAGCAGGTATTGGTGCTCTCCCGTTGCAGGGAGGTATTCGCGAAGCAAATCGGCAAGGAATGGGGCGGAATTGAGTCGCTGCGAGGTTATGAGCGCGACCTGCTAGTCGCATTCGCTGTGCAGGCGGACGGAACGATCGAGGACGCCAACAAGAACACCCTGCAGATCATCCAGGAGCTGGCGATTGCTGCGTCTGCGGCATTCAAGGCGAATGATCCTGGGTTGATTCGATCGAAGAGGGCGGCGGAGCTTGAAGCTCGGGTGATGCAGAGCAAGGTGGTGGCCCGTGTCATCCGCGCCCATGGCTACAAGCGCACTGTTCTGATGGCCATGTTAGAGGCCGGCAGAAAAGGCGGCGTGCTTCCCTCAGCGTGGTTCCGCTGGTTGAAGCCAGTTGATCGCGTGACCTGGTACTGCCTGTGTGACATGGGCATCCAGCCTAGCTGTGTGGAGTCGGCCGGCGCGCGGGCGCAGTACCTCACCGAAAGAGCAGCTGGCATCCCGGTGCCAACTCCGATGATTGAGCCAGCAATAAATGGTTTGCGCGAATACTTGAACGAGGTGATCGATGTCGAAGTGGAAGATTAAAGCTGTCAAGGTCCCGGCGTCCGTCGCCAGGTTGCTCCCTGTGCTCGGTCGCTGTGCGGATTGGTTCGAGCGGAAGCTTCGCCAGCTTTACAGTTCGATGCGTGATCGCATCAGTCCGCCGGTGTCCGTGTTGGTCAAAAAGGGCAGGGTCACCATCGCAGAGTCAGTCCGTGCTGGAGGCCGCGTCCATATTCTGGAGGTCCAGCCGAACCGGGCGCACCCGCTTTCTACGATCCAACTCCAGGCCAATGTGCTGCAGGTTGGTCCGAGCACTATCCCCTACGCCGACGCGGCCCTGGCCGCATTGGCCTATGCCCAGGTGCGGAAGGCCGTATTGCCGGCGACATGGTCGGCGTGGATCCTCCGTCTCGTTGGCCTGGTTGCCGTGGTCCTCATTCTGCGCCTGGCGACAGTGGCGCTACTCGGCAGTCCGGCAGGGAACGCAGCTGGTGGCAGCGAGCTCGAAGGGGTGACCGCCCAGATGGCGGCCGATCCGGGCTTCTTCCCGCCGGCGCCGGCGCCGCAGCCTTTGCCCGGGGCTTCCGAGCTCTTCGGCGCTGCATCACCGGCGGGGTCGGGCGATCTTGCTGATCAGATCTACCAGCAAGCCCGTGCCGCCGCGGCACAGACCGAGCACGCAACGATGCCGCCTCAGCCGAGCGTGAATGTCGAGGGTCTGGCCGGATTCGGGCTTGAAGAAGGTGGCGATCAGGCTGGGCCGGGCTGCGACCCGAATCTCGCGTTCAAGGTGGAGCAGTAAGTAGCCAGCCATGAGCATCCAAGGCGTCGACAAGCGGAATGAGATCTCGCGGGAAAGGCTAATTCGCGACACGCGGCCTTTCTTCCTGCGGCTGCTCGCGGGCCTGGGTGCGCCGTTCGCGGTGGCCGTGGCCGGACTGGTGCTCTGTGTCATCGCCGTCTGCGTCCCGGCACTGGCAGACGTTTGTTTGCTGTTGGGGCTTCTGTACGCGCTCATCCCTCGCCGTGGCGTAGAGGATGTTCCGTTCCGTGTTCCCAAGTACTCTGGCGGGGTAGATCCAAACGAGATCGACTCGAAAACGGGCAAGCCAAAACGCGGACGCGGAATTGCCTTCATGGGCAACCGTGGGCAAGACAATGCCGAATGCTGGGGTGCCGATACAGACGTTAAGCGGCACTGGTTCTTTCTAGGTTCTACCGGCGCAGGCAAGACCGAAGGCCTTGTGTCGATGTGCATCAACGCCTTCATCTGGGTGAGCGGTTTGCTCTACACGGATGGGAAGGGCGATGTAAGCCTTTTCGGCAAGCTATTCTCATCTGCACGAATTTTCGGTCGCGAGGATGACTTCCTGCTGCTGAACTTTATGACCGGCAACGCTGATACTCAGCGAAAGCGCTCGGACAAGCTGAGCAACAACTACAACCCGTTCGTGGACGGCAATGCTGCCTCCAAGACACAGTTGCTGGTCAACCTGATGGATTCCGGTGGGGACGGTAAGGGCGGAGACGTATGGAAGGGGCGTGCGATTTCCTTCATCGCCACCGTCATGCCGGCCCTGATCGACAAGCGGGACGCAGGATCACTGCTTCTGCATGTAGGCCGGATCCGTGAGTACCTGCCTTTCCTCAAGCTTCTCGAACTACTGCGAGACCCGGACGTACTGCAGGACAACAAAACACGCATCAACGCATTCTTGCTCGACGTGCCCGGCTATCGGGCCGAAAAAAATGAGCAGCAGGCAAATACGTTCTTTGAACAGTACGGCTATCAACAGATGCAGTTCACGCGCATTTTGTCGTCGCTTGCTGACACGTACGGTCATATCTTCAAGACCGAGCAGGCCGAGATCGACATGCGCGATGTGGTGGTTAACCGTCGCATCCTGGTAACCCTGCTGCCGGCGCTGGAAAGCTCCCGGCCGGAGCTCGGCAATCTCGGCAAGATCGTGGTCGCCGGCGTAAAGGGCATGATGGGCTCGAACCTGGGCAACATCGTCGAAGGCTCAAAGCGCTCTGTTCTTGACGCCCGCGCTACCAATGCGCCCACGCCGTTCCTCACCATCTTTGACGAGCATGGTTACTACCTGACCGAGGATACAGCCCTTATGTGGGCTCAGGCGCGATCGCTCGGGTTCTGGCTCATCTCGGCAGGACAGGACCTGCAGGCGTACTTCCGGACGTCGAAGGAAGAAACGAAGGCCATTCTTGGTAGCTCCAACACGAAGGTCATTGGGAAGGTCGAGGACCCGACCGAGACCTGGGAAATGATCGAAGCCATGGGCGGCGAAGCGCTCATCAGCACGCTCAGCGACTATGACCTGGACGTGGACGGCGTGGCCGGCGGGTACATGGAAGGAACGTCCGTCAAGGTTGAGCGTGTCAAGCGCATCAACCTGCAGGATCTCCAGCGGCAGGTCGAGGGCGAGGTGCACATGCTCTTCGGCGGCGACATCATCCGCGGGCGAATCTTTTACGCTGATCCGCCGTCTACATCTGAATTTCGTCTCAACCATTTCATCAAGGTGCTTCCGCCGAGCGCCGAGGGAATCTTGTCCCTCAAAATCGATGCGCGCAGTTACATCGATCAGCTGCACGACCCGGAAATTGCCTTCGCGAACCAGCGCCCGGATGATCCCTACTTCGCTTACGCGGCCGACTTGCTGCGGGCACCCGGGGTACTGAAATACAAAGAGAACCGTCAAGGGGCAGAGCTGGGTGTTTGCCTCCTTACTGGGTTCCAGACAACGCCGGTAGCTGCACAGCAGGCGAGCGGCGGCGGTGGCGGCGGTGGTTCCTTCAAGGCGCAGCCGGTTCCACAGACTGGTGATGAGCAAGCTGGGGCGGTGCCGGCGCGCACCACTCAACCGTTAGACGACGCTGCGGCCAGTGAGTATTTCGACGCGGCAAACCTCGAAACGACGTCTGTGTTCGCGGCAGTGCAGTCTGCGCCTGCCGTACCCGGGCAGCCCGTTTTCAGCGCCGAGGAGTCGGCACTGTACGCGGCCTCGGCGGTGGCAGCTGCTTCACTGGTCGACGTTGCGGTGGCCAAGGACATCAGTTCCTTGTTCGCGGAGTCCCAGAATGGGGAGCCTGGTCCACTGGACATCGGATATACCCACGCCGGGCTCGCGGCAATTGGCCAGGCTCTTGGCGGTACGGCTGCCGATGCGGCGGCGGCGGCAGACGCGATGATCGTGACCGCCGCGGAGGCAACCTCCTATCCAGCTCCGCCGACCCCGCCTAGCAGCGATGTGGCAAGTACCAAGATGCAGAGCGCAATGGATGAGCTCGAAGCGCTGCTGGGTAGCTCGGGGGCACAGCATGAGCTATGAACTGGCATCGCGGCGCCGGCGCGACTTCCTGAGGTCAATCGTTAGCGGCGTCGCCGCTATGGGCGCCAGCGCAGCATTCTCGCCGGCGTTCGCGCGCAGCGGCTTCGTTGTGCCGGACGGGCACGCCGACGCCTATACCTCCGCTGCCTTCTGGGCTCAGCCGCGCGTGCTGCGACTTCACCGACCCGCCAGTAAGGAAACGGTCGAGGCGTGCTATTGGCGAGATGGTCAGCTCGACAGCGTCGGGTACCTCCGGATCTGCCGGATCTTGAGGGACGTCCGAGCCGACAAGGCAGCAACTATCGACATTCGTCTGCTCAACCTGCTCCGAGGTATGCAGGGTTGGGTCGAAGTGTCCTATGGCATCCACGACCCGTACCAAATCAACAGCGGGTACAGAACCCACGCCACAAACGGGAGCACTGAGGGCGCGGCGCGGCACTCGCTGCACATGAAGGGCCAGGCCGTCGATGGTCTCCATCCAGGTCTACCACTCGAATACACGGGGAACCTCTTCAAAGCCTTTCAGGGCGGTGGGGTGGGGTTCTATTTGAACAGCAAAAAATTCATTCACGCAGACGTAGGGAGAGTTCGGCAATGGCGAGGTTGATCAACGCAGTGGGCATCGCGCTGCTGATGGTATGTGCGGTGGCGCAGGGAGCCCCGCCGGCGGCCCCCAAACCGACGGTGGCCGAGCGCCATCTCATGGCTTCGGGCGTCAAGGTGACGCACCGGTTCGATTCGATATCCGGACTGCGTGCCATCGTTGCTGATAACGGAACCGATAAGCGTCTGTTTTACGTCACTCCGGATGGCAAATCCCTGATTGCGGGACTGGTTTTTGACGAAACGGGTCGAAACGTCACGACCGAGGACATGGGCCGTGCGGGCATCACAGCGAATGGAAACACGACCACGATCACACAATTGCAGGCGCAGAAGATTTGGCAGCGTGTTCAAGGCCTGAAAGCACTCAAGGATGGTGGCAGTGGTGCCGATATCTACGTGTTCGTTGACCCCACCTGCCAGTACTGCCATCGACTTATGAGTATGGTCCGCCCATACATCGCTGCAGGGAAGCTGCAGGTGCGATGGTTGCCAGTCGCCATCCTCTCTTCGCGCAGCCCCGGGCTCGCAGAGGCGATGTACAAAGCACCGAACGTGGCGCAGGCAATCCAGTCCGTGTCGACCAACATGCTCAAGCCTATGCCTGAGACGGAGGCCATGCGACTGCAGTTGGCGCAGAATTTGCTTGCGATGCGTGACACCGGTCAAACTGGCGTTCCTCTCATGGTTTACCGGGTGGGCCAACGAGTGGTGATCAAATCGGGCGTACCGACCGACGCTGAGCTAGCAGCTCTCGCCGGCGGGGCCAAGTAATCCGCAAGGAAGAACAACCGTAGTTAAGAATCAGGGGAACACCATGCAAGTCGTCTCTCAGCATCGCCCATCCGTGGTCACCGCCCAGCCGTCATCGCTGGATCTCGCCCAAGACTTTTACAGGCGACATCAGCGTATTGAAGTGGCGGATACCCTGCTCAATGACCTGGCGTACCTCTATGCCAGCGAAGCTTTGGGCGCTGACGAATGCGAAGCTTTCGTCGAACGTATTGCCGAAGAGGAATACATGCAGGCCATTCGGCTGGACTTCTGCCACTGCTGCATGGCCGTCAACGCGGCTTTGTACCTGGAAGACCAGGGCGTGTATGAGGCGTTTCTTCCGCTGCTCGACCTGGACGACGAGGACGAGGCGCTCGCGGACATGAAGCGCTTTGTGCTGCGGAAGCTGGGGTCGGACCACGAGGAGCTTGCGGCCGATGAGGTCGCCTTTCGGGCCCGCATCGACCTGGCACTGCGCAAGATCTGACGGTACACCCAAGGGCGTTGACGCGCCACATTCGTTTGCATATAGTCCCAGCCCAGAAGGTGATGAAAGTGGCACCTATCCCCGGTCCTGAGGAGAATGAAATGCAGACGAACCCGAACGAACTGACCTGGAACGAGGCCCATGATATGGGCCTGGACGCAGCGCCGGCCGATATGGTGCCGGACGAAGGCGAGCCGGAGGCCTGACGTGGGTCTCCTGCGCACCCTTCGGGGTAGCCTGGCAGTCCCCACGCCAGAGGCCGCCGCTCCGGCGGCCTCTTCACATGTGGCCGGAATAAGCCCTGCACCTCGCCCGACATTCGACCGCGCCGCTGAAGGCACAGGCATCTTCATCAAGCACGTGGAAGACGGTGCGTGCCCCTGGCAGCAACCCGAAGCCAGGCCGACGGAGTGGCCACGTAACGAACTGCGTGGCACGCCATACCACGGCTTCAACGTGCTTGCCCTTTCCCTGAGCGGGCGCAGCGACCCACGGTGGTGCACCTTCGACCAGGCTGCTGCGAAGGGCTGGCGGGTGCGAGCAGGTGAAAAGGCGACCTCGATCTTCATGTGGAAGGTCCAGGAGAAGGAGACGGGCAAGTTCGACGATGACGGTGAACCGATCATGCGAAAGTTCCCGCTCTTGTGTCGGTTCAAGGTATTCAACTTCGAGCAGGTCAACGGGCCTGAGCCGTACCTGCCTCGTGAGCTCACAGATACCGAGGCACGCAGACTGACCAATCCGATCGTTGAGTCGGTCGGCATGACGGTCACCGAGTCTGGGACCGGCCCCATCGGATATAGCCCCGAGAACGACGCGCTCGTCGTGCGTCCACGCGTGGCCTATCCTTCCGAGAAGCACTATTGCGCCGAGCTGATGAATGGCGTGCTGGCAGTCGCAGCTCGCGAGGCGGTGACCAGCTTGTCTTTGCCCGCCGAAGCGGAGATGACGGATCGCCAGCGAGCGCAGCGCGATCTACGTGTAGAGATCGCACGCTCGATGCTCGCAATGCGCACTGGCTTGCCCTTGTCGCCGCCGGTGGCCGTGAAGGACGCGCCGATACTTGAGCTGCTGCAGAACGACAGGCGCGAGGTATTCCGAGCAGCAAAAGACGCCGAGAACATCATGCGCTATGCACTGGCGTTCAATCCGGACATCTTGCCGACGTTGGAGGATGAACATCGGGATCAGATGAATGCCGCAGTCGAAGCAGGCGCCCCAGAGATGGTGTTCGACCCCAATGAGTTCCAGTTTTGGCCTGCAGATCTGCAGCAGGACCGCCCGAGGCCATAAGGCCCCGGCGCGGTCGCCACAGGAGGCACCATGTCAGCAATCGTGAAGAACGATCGACTGCGAGCCCTGAGCGTCGTCGCCGCCGAGCGCTCAGTCGGTGAGATCGTGCAAGATCTCCACAAAATGTGGGAGAACGTTGGTCACCTGGTACCCGAAAGGGCTGCGCTGGGGGACCGGGTGCTCTTCCGGCTGGCCAAGGCCTTCTTCAAGGACAAGGGTCTAGTCGCGGAGGGGTTGCCGGAAGACGACCTGGTCAGGGAGCAGTATGACCAGCTACAGCGCCGCTACCTGTTGTCAGATCCGGAGGGGCGTCGATCGCTCATCTCGGCGATTCGGCACCAGCACTTGCTCCAGCCAGTGAAGGAGACAGACGCGGCGATGCCGCGATCCGCCCTCGTGCGTGTCTCCGGCGTTGCATACGCGCCGATCACCCTGCGGGTTGAGCTCCCTCCGGTTGCATTGGACGCGCATCGCCATGATCTGCAGCTGAGTTTGGTGCAGCAAAGCGAGCGTCCGTTCGGCTCGCTGCCGATGGCAGACATCCTGGACTACCGTAAGCAGGCCCACTCACTGGCGGCGCTCGCCCCGCTTCACCGCTGGAGCGCAAGCCCCGATCAGGCGGTGCAGGTCACCTACGGAGACTGGTTTTCCGCCGACGGATACGGCAGAGAGCTCAGTGCGGCAGCGGTGGCTGGCTTGGTCGTTCGCCGCGGCGAATCGGCCAATGGAATGGGCGGCGTGTCGCCGGTGTTCGCCCTGACGCAGGCAGGCCGGGATTGGCTCCTCAGCCAGCGTGGCTTGGAGGATGCCTTCCGGCACTTCAATCGCATTGACGAGAGCACCGCCTGGCTGGGGGCCGATGGGCGAGAGATACCCTTCGACACAACCACAGGCGCGATCCTGGGCCGCGTCAGCGAGGCTATTGAAGGCGCCCCGTCCCACGTGGACCTCCCCAAGTGCCCAGAGCAGCCCCAGGCCGGCCGTACATACGAGCTGCAGCACCTGGTGCTCTACAGCGCGAACGGGCCCTACAGCGTGCCGGAGGCTGGGTCCATGGGGCCCATCTGACAAGCTCCGGCGGTACTATTGCAGCATTCTAAGGAACCAACATGCAGGACATGGGGAACAAACGCCAGCGCAGTACCGACAGGGATATCGCCCGGTTGAAGGTGCCGCCGCATTCGGTTGACGCCGAGCAATCCGTCTTGGGCGGTCTCATGCTGGCCCCGGAAACCTTGGACATCGTCAAAGACCTTCTTGTTGAGGACGATTTCTACCGACGTGACCATCGATTTATCTACAAGTCGATTTGCGAACTCGACGAGAAGGGTCAGCCGTTCGATGCGGTGACCATGGCCACTTGGTTCGAGGAGCAGGGCCTGCTCGAATTGGTCGGTGATGGTGCATATATGGTCGAGCTGGCCAGCACCGTGCCTTCGGCCGCCAACATCGCGGCCTACGCGAAAATTGTGCGCGATCGTGCTCGACTTCGCGAACTGATCGAGCACGGGACGGAGATCGTCAATGACGGCTTCCATCCTGACGGTCGCGAGACCGACGAACTTATCGCAATCGCCGAACAGCGCATTTTCAGCGTGGCCGAAGGTGGGCGTGTGCGGCACACGTACACCGACGTCACCACCGGTCTGAAGCGGGTGGTCAGCACGCTCCAGGAGCGCTACGAAAACGATAGCAGCATCATTGGCATTCCTACCGGGCTCCCTGAGTTCGACGAGATGACCGCCGGTCTGCAGGATACCGATCTGATCATCGTTGCAGCTCGCCCCGGCATGGGCAAATCCACCCTGGCCCAGGGGTTCGCAGAGAACGCGGCTTCGCGCTCGAAGAAGGCGGTAGCCATCTTCTCGATGGAGATGTCCTCTGACCAGTGGTTCCTGCGCATGGTTGCCGCAGAGAGTCGGGTCGACGGACAGCGACTCAAGACCGGCAAGCTGGAGGATGAGGACTGGGCCAAGGTGACATCAGCCATCAAGAAGCTGCAAGGCCTGAAACTGTTCGTCGACGACAGTCCAGCGCTGAGTCCGGACCTGCTGCGCTCAAAGGCGCGTCGACTCAAGCGCGAACAGGATATCGGCCTGATCGTCGTGGACTATCTGCAGCTGATGACGGTTCCCGGATCCAAGGAGAACCGGGCCACGGTGGTGGCAGATATCTCGCGCAGCCTGAAAGCGCTGGCCAAGGAGCTGAGGGTTCCGGTGGTAGCGTTGTCCCAGCTCAACCGGTCCTTGGAGACCCGGGCCGACAAGCGCCCCCTGATGGCTGATCTGCGCGAGTCGGGCGGCATCGAGCAGGACGCCGACGTAATCGTCTTCATCTATCGGGACGAATATTACAACAAGGACTCCACGGAGAAGGGCATTGCCGAACTCATCCTCGGCAAGCAGCGTAGCGGTCCGACCGGGACTGTACGGGCGAAGTTCTCTGGGGGGATCACCAAGTTCGAGCCGCTGGGGGCGGGGGCGAACGACTTCTGACGCGGATGCGCAGAAGGAGAGATGACATCAGGGCGGGTAACCGCCCTGCGTCTATTACGGCCGCGACGAAAAGCGGTTGCGGAGGTTGTCCTTGGCGTCTAACCCGGCATCGCGGATCTGACCGAAAGCGACCGGGTTGGCTACAGGCGCAGCCTGGGAACTTAGAAACGGAGCTGTCAGCTGCTGGCGCAGCATGGCCAGGCCGTTGCTGAGGGACTGGGGTGTGGCGGTAGTGGGGCTCATGCCGAAGTCCTGGTGTATGCGTACAATTTACGTCAGGTTATAGATGCTTGTAGCGGCCAAATCCCTATGCACTACAGGGGGTTTGCTCAATTTTGCGAGCCAGTTGGCAGAAGTCACGCCCGAAAGTAACCTGCGGTCAGTGATTTATCAACTAAAGTGTGCGGTCCATTGCGTTTCTCGGGGGTGAAGACACCCCCTAGAGAAGTCGTGAGCCACATTCATTGGCATATATGCTAGTATTATACATAGACAGGAGTAGCGCAATGCCCCTCAACCCGAAGCATGAGATCTATATCGTCGGCGTAAATGTCGACCGATACGTCGTGTATCGGGGGAGCAAGTCCAAGGATGCTAATTCTGAACCCGCGGTCGTAAAGATCTGCCAGGGCGTCTACATGCAGAACGGCCTGGACGCAGAAGCAGTGTTCAATCGGTATGGCCTTCGCATCGCACATTACTTGACACCTTCGGCGACGATCAGCTTCTCCACGGCTTGGCACAAGGCTCCCAAGATGGGGCGTGTGTTTGTCACGGGCCACTACCAGTACGTTCGGCCCCTGTTCGGCGCCAGTGATCGTTACAACATCGTGCAGTCGGTGGGGAAGGTCGAGCCGGGCAATCCCAAGATGCACACGGTGGAGACGTTCCGCGATCCGCTGGGCGAGTTCAGCATGTTATGCGACACACCGGAATTGACGCTGTTGAACATGATGACGGCGACCAAGCGGCATTCGGAAAAGCACCTTAACAGCGAGGAGATGGACGAGCTGGTTGGCCACCTGATGGAGAAGCACGGCGGTAAGGCTGCCGTGGCGTCTGCCCTGGAAGAAGTGGCGCTGATGGCGGAGCGGACGAACGAGCTTCGTCGGTTGATCGGGCTGCTCTACAGCCCGGGCAAGAGCTTCGCATCCAGCTGACCATGGCGCATTGGGTCGACCTGGCCGAGCATGGTTTGGTGCTGCTTTGGCGGCTCAAGCCTGGTTGTCCGCACGAGCGACAGATGATCCTGCAGCCGGTGACGGCAAGTGCCGTCGTATCGCCTCAGGTTGCAGAGCTTGGCTTCCTGCCCGAGGGGCAGCAGTACGTGCGAGATTCGACGGTGCTGCTCCCCGCAGAATTCATGCAGGTCTTCCCACGGGCACGGCTCGTCGACGTCCCGCGGGACTTTTTCCAGCCCAAGCCCGAAAGCAACATCGTGCACCTGGCTGGAAGAGGCGCGCCGGAGCTTTGCGGGCGTGCTTCCGCCCAGCAGACCGTGGCTGACGTCGGGTTGATGCGCTGGGCTTTGACGCCGCTACCGCGGTTCATTCAAGAGGCGCGAACGTTGATCGAAGATGGCGCCTCGGTGGTTGCGTTTGGTGGTGCCGAGAGGCTGACGCGAAAGCGAGGCACGTCCGCATCACTCAAAATGAGCATGCATGCGCTTGCGGTTCGATCAGCGCGTGAGGCCGGCGCGCATCTGCCGTTCCATGTGCTGGTCGATTACCCCGAGTACGTATACTTCGGCGGCGCCCGCCGCACGCATGCGGCGTACCGTGCCAACAACCTCATCGCGCGTCTCGCCGTCGCGGAGCGGCTGACCCGGGGCGCTGTCGCCATCGTGCCCAGCACTCAGTCAGGGGTGCCTGACCTGGTGCTGCGCATAGATCAAAGGGAAGGCCGGACTGAACTGCTGGTAGCGCAAAAGTCTGTCGGCGCCATCGGCATCGCCGGCGTCGCTGCCGGTTTTGAAATCTCTCGCAGTCGACTGCACCTGGCATGGACCAGCCAGGCACAGCAGCGCGGATTCGACCCGCTGCTGGCGTCTCTCTTTTTATCGAGCCTGCTCAGTGGCGGCTATGAAGCCGACAGCGTGCGTTGGGATCGCCCTGCATGTGGGACAGAGAGGAGTACTGCGGCGGCCTAATTCATGGGGAGTTACGCCCTGCAGCACGGGTAGGTGCTGAGCACTAGATCTGGATCTACGTATGCCCCAGTGGATTGATACCCAAGCGGACGGCGTTGCGCTGCTCGCGAGAAATACATCGGGCGGGGCCAAGGAGCTCGTCTTGCGCCGCCTTCGGCCCGATGCCGTTGTGCCAGCTGCCGCCGTTGCCTACGGGTTCCAGCCCGAAGGCGAGATATTCGTGCGTAAAGACACGCGCTTCAGCTTGGCGGAGATCCGGCAGATCTTTCCGGCCGCACAGGTGGCCGAGATGGCGCTGGAAGACATCGTCTACCGCGTTGCCGCTCCTATCGCCAGGCTGGCCGTGCCGAACCTTCAATCTTCGGCGCGGCCAGCACAAGAGCCTGCGACGGCAGCTGACCATGTCAACCCGGATACCGCCGCTCCCCCCGCATCGTGGGCGCATGTGCCGCGTGCCCGGTTTCTGATGGGCGCGCGTGAGCTGGTAGAAGGTGGTGCGCCGGTGGTCGAGTTTGAGGGCAGCTCCTATGCCTCTGGCGACAGCCCCAAGGCGATCCACCGGCATGCCGTACAGGCCGCTCAAAACGCCGGTGAGAGCCTGCCCTTCGCTGTCCTGGTCGACTACCCGGAGATGGCGTACTTCGGCGCCACAAAGCGGCATGCGCCCACGCGCGTGGCGAAGCTTCTCTCAACTCTTGAGATTACCGAGAGACTGATGGACGGCGAGCGAGGACACGCTGTGCTGAAGAACGACGGGTATGAGGACCTGGTCATCGTGCGCGAGGCGCGGGCGGATGGGCAGAGGCTGACATTGACCCACTACTACGAGAAGCACGGGCAGGTCACCCTTGACGCCGAGCTCGTGTTCCATATCCGCGGTGGCCAGCTACATCTGTCCGAAACGGCGGTCGACAACGTTCTACGCGGTGGAGAAATTCGCGGCCATGACGCGTTCCTGGCCAACCGCCTGTCCAAGAACTGGCTTGACCAGGGCTTCGCTCTTGCAGAGGTTCAATGGCCGGATCAGCCTGCGCCTATAGTTAAGCGTTCGGCGCCGGAGCCGCCGGTTGTACCTGCGGATGTCGGGGCACCTTCCGTCGCGACGGTTGCCGCTGGGCCTGCAGCCGGCATGGCCATGGCCTTCGTCTTTGACCATCAGGGTGTGGCCAAGTTGGCGGTAGGGATGAGCCAGGGCGCCGCGCTCGGGAACCTGCTTGCTGAAACCGCGTCGCCGGCCGCGACCAACACACCGCGAGCCCGGGTTGGCCAGAACATGTTCGGAATGTCGCTGCTTGAGGATACCAACGGCGTTCGATACCTCGATCTGCGCACTGAAGAGCTCCCGGAGGATCTGAGCGATCGCGGCCTGGAGTTCATGACGGTAAGTGAGGCCAAGCGGGCAGGAAAGCTGACGCTCGTCCAGAAGGAGCCTACCAAGGGCGTGGTGCTGTTCGGCCGACCTGTCTACCGTTCCTTGAAGTTGTCTGATGGATCAGCGGCTTACTTTTCTGTGGAAAAGGGTTCGTCCGGAGAAAGCTACGCGTACAGACTTGATTTCGCCAACGGAGGACGCCCCACTTGGTTATCGCTGGGTGCGGCTTGGACGCATGGCGCGCCGAGTGATGGCGAACTACTGAGCAGTCGTACTCGACCGGTCGAGGGATTCGACGAACGCGCGTTCGTGGAGGCCATCAATCAGGCAATCGAAAGCTCAACGCAAGAAGTGCTCAACGAACGCTATCGCATACTGCCGCTTGATCCCGACAAGATCACGGTGCGCAAAGTATCCGAGCAAGCATATGAGTTTACTTCGACCGAAGAGTGGGTGCCGTTAGGGCACGTGCGCGTCGAGCAGAATGGTGATCACTGGCGGGCTTCGCACGGCACATCGAGCTCGTCGCTTCGCTGCTCACTTGAGGCAGCCTGCTCATGGGCCAGCCGGACGATTGCCACTCACCGCGAGTACTACTTGGCGCACCTGCATCAAGCAACGGACGGTTCGCTGCAATTCGCAGTCCCGGAACAGGACTTCAACGTGCTTCGACGTGTGCTTCACAAAGCCTCTATCGGGGAACAGACCTCGTGGCAAAGCATGGGTGTTCAAGGTGAGTGGAAGGTCGACCCCAAACACCTTCGGGCTGAGGTGGCTGGTGAAGGCAGACTGCGCATCGAGGTGCGCGGCCGTGACCTTGCATACGAGGTCTGCGCGATGGAGGCGGACCCGGCGTCAACCTTTGCGCACTACCAAACCGAGAGTTTGCGCCGGATCGGCCAGTGGCTCTCTCAGGTTCAAGACGACATCCACTGGGATGAGACAGTGAAGGCACATCCGGACGGTGCGCTTCTGCAGCGCCGGATGAGGGAATACCAAGACCTGCAGGTTAAACACTACGGTGCCGAGCGGTTCGGTACCCGCGTTCCATCAGCAAGGGCTCGCGAGATGATCCTTGCGATTACTGATCGAGACGTCGACCGCCTGATCAGTGTGATTGGGGACAATGGGCCGAACAACAAGAGCACGATGCGGCTGTTCCAATCGATCTCCGGCCTCAACCCTGGGCACAGCCGGGCTACCAGGGCAGAGGCGGTCTACCGCTTCTGCGGATACAGCGCGGATCAGGCCGCACAGCACGCGAGAGGCCGCGACGACCTAGCGCGCGTTCGCGCCATGGAGCGAGAGGCGAAGTCACGCATTGATGCAGTGGCCAACATGATGGTTAAGCACAACGGCACCGAAAAGAGCGGTAAGGCGATGATCGATGATGTGTGGGCGCAGGGCTACACCGAACTCACTACGCGCCGCCAGGGCGCCGCGACGCGATACATGCTTCGCAATCCTGGCACCGGCCAATACTACGATCTCAAGGAGCCACTGACGGGCTACGCCCGCCATCTGGTCACGATCAGAGACAGCGCCAATGCGGCGCCGGCGCCGGCTGATGAGCCGGAAGATTCGCCTACGCCGGGTTACTGAGGAACGGCTGATGATTGGACGTGTGACCAACAACTCCCGTGACTTCGAGAGGACGATCGCGCGCTACTTCGCGCGCGAGATTCCGGAGGGCACCTTCACGGAGGTGGACGACGGCTTGCCGGCAGATTGTCGTGAACTTTGCCGGCTGTTCCGGATGCGTCCGGTTATGCTCCATTACGATGGATCGGAGAAGACGCTCAAATTCGAGGCGATGGTCGTCAATGATCGACTCGACAAACGTATTTTCGTGACCAATCACGCGAATGAGCCTCTTCGCGCGGTGATCGGGCACGAGTTGACGCATCGAATGCAGATCGAGCGCCCTGACCTGTACAGAGAGCTGGCCGCGGCGATCGCCGCCGCCGGCGTCAACCAGGAACGGTGGGGCGCGTATGTGCACGTCATGCGGGCCAAGTCGAGTAGAGAGGGCCGGCAGCTCACCGATGAAGAAATCCGCAAGGAAGCCATGGCTGACCTGGTAGGGGACCTGCTCCTAGATAGTCGACTGTGGAATGCGCTGCACGCGCCGTCGCTGGCCAAGAGGGTGGTGGGGTGGGTGCAGGGGGCGTGGAGGCGACTGACGGCGCACGCGGCCGCGCAGGCGCCCTTGGGTGGGGCACCGCTGGCGACAGACCTCAGGAAGGCGATATCTGCAGCTACGGTGGTGCTGCAGCGGTGGGCGCAGGAGGTCGCAAACGATCCTGTCCGCCGGGCTGGGCTACTCGCAATCGGAGCCAGTTGCAGGAAGGCGGGGCTGCGCCATGAGGCAGACCCGGCCGCCGAGGTGATTCGGTTCACCGACGTCGCCGGAGACCTCGTCGCCCCCGACTTACTTCCAGCTGAAGTTAGTGCTGCCGTCGCAGCACTCAATCGTGCTACAGGAGAACTGTGGCGAGCGGCAGAGACCGACGCGATGCGGCCTTAGAGAAGATGGATCAGCTGGGTTTAGAGCTAACGCTGCTGCTCGGGCCTGCCAAAAGTGACGCTCCACGCGACGCGTACAGCGAGCCAGAAAGCAAACAGCAGGAGCACGAAACCTGCGAGGCTGCAGCCGGCGCCCATTGCAACGCGGATCAGCTCCGAAGGCATGTAGATCCTTGCCTCATCGACATTGATCGGGTAGCGAGTGAAATAGAGCCCGACCCCAAACAGAAGAACCGCGCTGGCCACCGAGAAGGCGGGGCATCGCCAGAGCCGAGCGCGCCCTTTGGGGCCGAGGCGGGCCCACAGCGGCTCCGCCCGCCCACCAAGCGCCAGGAGCCCCGCCTGGGTGGCCAGCAGCACCGCCAAGGGCGTGGAAAATAAGAAGGGCGCCAGCACCAGGGCAGCGGCAATCAGGAATGCCGCAACGCTACTGGCCCGCCAGTTTCGATGCCGTAGCTGAGCGCCGGCGAACACCGCAGCGACCAGCGCGACCCACGGCGCAAAGTCGCCCCAGGTGTGCCAGAGACCAGCCATCCCGCCAACGCCGCTCACGATAGTGCCGCCGAGGGACTGGGACTGTCTTCCAGTGACAGTTCCGGGTCGAACAGCTGGGCTACGCTGCAGTTGGTGGCCAATTCCTTGCGAGCACGGGTAGCGGCCACGTACAGAAGGTTCACCTCCTCAATCGTCTGCCGGTCGGCCTCGGAGAAGTCACGAAGCTTCCCGGTGTCCTCGTCGACGGTGTCGATGAAGTTCTCCGCGAGCTCGACATGATCGAACTCCAGGCCCTTCGATCGATGTGCAGTCACAACTACCAGCGCATCGCGCTGGGCGGGGTCAGCGCTGTCGAACTGCACTGCCTCTGCGCGGATCCGGCTGAGCGCCTGGTCGAACCGCTTCCCGCCGTAGCGCTCGACCACCTTGGCCCAGCCGGTGAGCTCTTTGTCCTGCACAGTCTCGGCATACTCGGCCAAGCTCTCGAACGACTCGAATGAAGCGATGAAGGGATTACGGACATCGGCCGGGCCGAACTGCCGCAGCTTAGAGATGTCCTCCCCGATCTCGAACCGATAGGTGTGAACGCCACCAACATATGCCACCTTGATGCCTCGACCGACGGCGGAATTTGCCTTGTCGAACACGGCAGCATTTGTGCGGCTGATGAACGCGGTCCCGCGCGAATCCTCATAGGAACCCTGCTCAACGATCGTCTCCGCACCCAAGCCGCGCAGCTGCGCCGACTCGCCCTTCAATGCGAGGATCCTATTGGCCACTTCGGCAACCGCAGGGCCAAAGCGGAAAGATCCAGTGAGGTAGAACGAGGCGTCCGCATGCACCAGCTGCATCGCGTTCTGGGCACCCCGGAACGAGTAGATTCCCTGATGACGATCGCCTACGTACAGCAGCCTGGCGCTCTGGCTCTGCAAAATGGACTGCAGCACAGGATTGGTGTCCTGCGCCTCATCGATCATGATGGTGTCGTAGGCCAGGCGCGGGCGGCTGAGCTGATAGAGCTTCAGGTAGCCATCGTGCACCATCGGCAGGTTCGCTGCCTGCATCCCGGCCCAGACCTCCCTGGCCGCGGCGAGCAGCGCATGCTCGCTCAGGTACTTCTTCTCGGCAGGCGAATCGCCCAAGGAGACGTGGGGTGCGCCCATGGCTTCATCATCAGAGACTAGAAACGCTTTAACCGTTTCGATGACGCGTTGGTCGAACACCCGCACGACTGCTGCCGGCAGCGAGCGCGTGTATGGCGCGGTGGTTCCGGTGATGTGGAACGGCTTGATGTCAGCGAGAATCTTGCCGTCATACTTGGCGCCGTGCGGGAACCATGCCAACGAATGACCCGTCTTGCACTTCACGTTGCGAGGGAACCGCCCGGCGGCTTCGAGCTGGATCGATTTGTTGAACGCGACCAATAGCTGCCGCTCATGCGGCCGTGCATTCGCATAGCCAATGAGCGTTGATGATTTGCCTGTACCCGCAAAGGCGTTGGCGCGGATGATCTTGGCGTCCGAGGCGATGATCGCCTCCTGCTCGGGGGTGTATTGCACGCGGAGTCTCCGCCACATTGGTTGGCCTATAGTATAGGGATAAACCAATGAATGTGGCGCCTCGCGCGGTTTGCCGGGCTAGCCGCTGGCGTTGTCGCGCCAAGCCTCAAGGACTATCCCGACCGTTTCATCGGACAGGACAGCGAGGGTCCGGTCCGGTGAGGGCGGGAGGGTGCGTGCGGCAGCTCGCAGCAGCTTCAGCTCAGCCCTGGTCAGGGCCGGCGCCTGCTGCAGCCACAGCCCTACGAGGTGCTCTGTGCTCGAAGCGGCAGCCAATGCCACCACCTCCGCCAGCTCGCGGGGGGCGAGGGCGGCCTGCCCGACGCCGGGGATCCATCTCAGCACACGCCAGCATATGTTCGCGGCCACGGGTCTGTGCGCGACCAGGGCGCGCTCTTCGGGGGAAAGCCGAGTCATTGGCGGGAGCTGGGGCGGGGGCAGTACCGAGGGGTGCATGAGCCTTCTCGTCAACGTCAGTGGTGAGCGTGATGACGGATCCAGGATGAGAAGCGCTGAAGCTCACGCAAGTTGGGCGCGCGGTGCTCGGCGACGGCTGCGATCAGCGCAGTAACCAGCTCAGCGCGGATCACCGGACACCCGTCCACGAGAGTTTCAACCTCCACTTCGACGCCAAAAAGATCGAACAGCGGTCGAGTGTCTTGCTGGTGAATGTCCATGCGAATTCCCTTTCACTAGATTGGATTGTGCAAAGTGCAACGAGACTGAAGCGCCGTCCAATGCGTGCAGTTACGGGCCCAGAGAGGAACTAGACATCGAAAGCGTTTCAACCCACGTTTCTTCCAGCTGGCGAAGGTTATCAACCTCCGCCGGTGTCATGGCGGAGACAGCGGGCGCAGCGAGCCACGCTTCAAGGCCGTCGTTGACTACCTTCAGATCCTGCCATCCGAGGCCGCCATACGGCACATCGGCACACACCTGCACAGCATGCAGATCGGCCTCGACAGATGGGGCGCACACCAACTCGCGGTCATCCCCTACGAGGAAATAGTCACTGCCCGCGCTTGCATTTCGAGCGATGGGCACTTCCCCCGAGCTAAGTGTCTCGGATCCAGGCTCGGAGGAGCGCGCGGACGCCTCGATTAGGAGCTGACAAACGCGTGCGTGCAACATGTTCATGCGGGAGCGCTGAGAAGCCTCATTCACGCGCGCCTGGTCGCGGTCGACGGCTGTGGTGTGAGTCAGCGTGCTAGCGGTCATTGACTGTAAAGTTCCGTAGGGGCGGAATAAACATATCACAACATTTGTGGCGGCGTGAGCGTTGCCCAGACACCGAGGTGCCCAGGCACAAGGCCCTCAATCCAGGCTATTGACCGGTCATCTTCTTGAACGTCGCGTCGCGCAGGGCGGCATGAGCGCTCTTGCATTCTTGCGCATCGGGATGGTCCGGCTCCTGGGCCAACTGCCTTTGCTCTGGCTTTAGGCACCAGCGCACCTTCTCTTCTGCGGCCTTCAAGTTGGATGAATACCACTCCTCGCTCTTCGGACCACCCCCGCAGCCGCTGAGGGTAAAAAGCAAAGTGCATAGCATCGCTGCCTTGAACGCGGCGCGAGGGAACGTTAACTTCATGAGATCTCCTTGTGGTTCGTTTGCACTTTATGTATCGCCAACTGGGCAGATATGTAACTACTGATTTGCCTGCAAGCAGGCGCGACGCGCAGCAGCAACCGCTAGCCATGCCGCTCGATCTGCACCAGTTAAGGTGGCCCTATTCATCTGAAGGTACCCGAGCAACTGTGAATCGAGCTCGGTGTTTCCTACGCAGGTCGCGAGCTTCCTCTTTCCATCCTGCAGCAGTGCCGAATCAACGCCGATAAGTGCACGAGCTGTCATGAGGATCACCGTCTCGGGGCTCACCTCCCCGCGCATGACACTTGCGATGGCGTCGCCGAGAAACACCCCCACTTCCTCTGCCTGCTGATCCTCCAGATGGCTCGCTACTGAAGTCATGGCGTTCTGAACAGATGTATTTCCACTAGTCAATAGCGTTCTCCTTAATCTGAAAGCAAGAAATGGATTCGGGCGTGGTCACAACACGGCGGCGGCATGGCGGAAGCTGTGTAGTTGTGCGGCGACGATCCACTATCCCTTTGAGACTGGCGTTGCGTCGCTCGTTCTCGACTTGGCAAGCTCACGAAGAGAGGAGACCAGCTCCCGAACCGTGTTTTGTGCCATATCCCTCTCGGCTTTAGCCGCTGAAAGATTCGCTTGGGCCTCGGCCAACAGCTCCACACGTGCCTCCATGCCCGCAATCCTCTCCTTGGCGGCGTTGAGCTCTTGCAAGGCCGCGCGCAGCTCTGCCGCCTTTGCTTGCTCGCGGCTGGACGATTCAGTTATGACCCTATCCAGATCAGCCCGGAACGCCGCTGAAAGCTGCGTGTTCAGCACCACGGCGCGTTCCAGAGCCTCAGCAGCCATCTGGCGGCGCACCTGCTCTGATTCGTTCCAGGCTGAAAGAGCGTCCAAGGCTTTCTGTTCGGCTTCACGGGCGGCTTCAGTGGCCTGCTTTGCTGACTGCTCTCGCGCAGCCAGCTCCGCAACACGAACTTCCAATGAAGCTACCTGGGCCAGCAGCTTGTCCCGCGTGGCATCGGCTTCCAACCAGCTGGCCGCGTGTCCTTCGTGAACGCGGTGCAGTTCTGCGTTGAGCTGGCCGACCTCGCTCTGCGAGCGCTCCAGCTGAGCGCTCAGGGAGGCTTTGTCCGCCCGCAGCTCGCTGATCATCCGCTCCAGATTCGCCTCGCGGTCGGCCAGCTTTTCAGACTGTTCAAGCAGCGAACGGTCCCGCATGTCCAAGGCCAGTTGCGCCTCCTGCAACTGCTGCTCGCGCCCGTCCAGCGAAGTCCGGCGTTCGAGCTCTGCCGCCGACACGACCTGCGCAGCTTCGTCCACCGCCTGTCTGACTTTTGCGGCCAAGTCGGCGGCAGGTTTGCGATCGCGCTCGGCCACAACCTTGGAGGCAAATGCGGGACCGTTCGCGGCATACCATTCGTTGATATATCGCGAGATGACGGGCGGGCTGCCACGCCCGCCGACGCGCTCGCGCACAGCCTGATGGGTCGGCGTGACACCATCAGCCACCAAGGACTCGATCGCCTCGTACGCCTCTTCGGGGCGAAGGCTGGGATTCTGGGCCATCAGGCCACCTCCGCTGCGGTAGATCGTGAAGGTGCGCTGCCCCGAGCGAGCGCGGATCGAATCAGCTCGATGTCTTCCCCTCGCTGCCCGCTGGCGTTGCACTTCTTGCGACGTTCGAGGATCTGCCTCACCGCATCCTCGGCGTCGCCGGCATTGGCGACATCGGTAGCATAGCCCTGGCATGGCGTGCTCAATTCAGACATCAGCCTTCATCCTCGTCTTCATCGTCGTCTCTATCCTCGATCTCCCACTGAGCGCGAAGGTCCGACTTAGCTTTCGTAGCTGCTGCACCGAGCTTCCAGTAACGCGGATAGGCGGCGTTGATCTGCCGGCAGACTTCCGACAGCTCTTCCGATTCGCCTTCGCGGGCGTACTTCTCGATGGCATTCAGGGCGATCCGTGTGTTCTGGAGGTCGAGGATGCCGAGGCACTCGCTGACGGCGAATGCACATTGCGAATTCCACAGCGACAACATCAGCTTGGCGAGGCTACTGGCACCGCCAGTTCCGGAGTTATGTTGAATGAAGCGCAGGGCCGCTTGGTAGGGAGACATTTCCATTGTGGACTCCGATGAGATGGATGGGGGAGGCGGGCCGTCTGCCGCCTCACTGGATGCGACGGCGGCGCGGCCGGCGCGGGTGATCTCGTAGCCAGCCCTCCGGAACCGGCGCTGCAGCAGCTCCTGCGAGCGCAAGCGTGCCATGTAGGGCGAAGCCATGAATGCAGCCCCTTGCGGGTTCAGGTGCGCACGGCTGGTGGTTACAAGGCCTGCCTCGACCAGCGCGTAGCCAATCCCCGACAGGTTCAACCCAGCATCGCCAGCCGCCTGCAGGGCGGTCAGCACCTGGCGCTCGATGGGGGACAGGTCAACCATGGGCGGTTCCTGTGCCGGTCGGAAGCTGCACTGGCCCGGTCAGCCAGGCCCGCAGGCGGTCAGCGATCTGCTGCGGGTCCGCCACATCTCCCCCCGGCACACAGGCCGTGATCATCGCTTCCACATCCAGGGTCTGGACTGTCTGCAGGCCGGTCAGGTGCCGTAGCGCTTCGGTCGTTGTGGCCTGCTCGGCCAGCTGCAGGGCGGCGTGGTCCCCGGGCCAGCACTGATCGGCCAAACGCTGGAGGGCATCGCCCGGCAGTATGCCGGTCTTTTGCCAGGCTAGGATCTCGCTGGCGCGGGCCGCCAGATCGGCGGGCACCGGCAGGACGCCCAGATGGGGCAGGGCCGCGGTGATGGCCAACTCGAACCCCCGTGCATCTTCCTCCCAGGCCTCCTCGATCCCGTTGCCATGCGAGTACCTGGACAGGGCCAATGCGCCCGCTTCAAAGGCGGCGGCGGGGATATCGATCATTTCGCACCTTCTCTTGGCATGCCATCTTCGATGTTTGTTTCACGCCGCCCATCGTCGTTGTTCGGCGCATCGCGGCGGGGGTGCACCGGTGCGGCGGTACCGCGGTCCGTTGCCACCGGTACCGGACCGCGCATCTTGGCCAGACAGAACTTGCAGGTCACCACCTGGCCGGTACCGGCGATGTTCATGCCATCGCGGCTGCGGGCATTCATGCGGCCGCACAGGGTGGTAGTGCGAATTACGCCGGGTCGCTCGATGCGTCGGCCGGCGTGCAGAACCATCCCGCCGCCGCTCATGACGGCACCGCCAGACCGCGCTCGCCCAGGTGCAGCGCCAACTCCTGCTGTACGCGATCGCGCTGCTGCCGAGCCTGCTGCAGGAAAACGGTTCGGCGCATGCGCATGTCGGCGCACTGCCGGCGTCGCTTTACTGCGCTGCCGGCGGTGACATCCACGCCCGACCCGAATCCCAAGCCGGCCAGCAACCAGCGGTGCTGCTCCCTGGCCGCGGTGACCCAGTAGGCCCAAGGCACGGCCAGTTGTACGCATTCGCGTGGGCTAAGGGCTTGAACGAGCAAAAGCGGGCTTCTTACCTGGTTCATGGGACGGTCCTTGGCGGCTTGTGCATACCGTAACACGGATCGTATTACGTAATACATAATAGATGCAATAACTGACGGGTATTGTATCTATGCGCAGGATTTCGAGGATTTGACGAACGGCCGCAGCTGGCGTAGGCTCGATCTGCACGGGTGCGCCTGCATCCGCCGACTGGATCTGCCGCCATGACCACGCTGAAGTACCTGAGCCTGCCGGACCTGGCCACACGGGGCCCGGAGCGCCTGACGACCCATCTGGGCCACCTCGATGCCGCCGCAATCAGCGCGTGGGAGCTGGTACAGCCGCGGCTGCGCCATGGCCTGCACGCATGGATGCGCGGAACGGCGCCTGCAGACCCGACGTGGACCGAAATGCAGCGACTGACCGACGCGGTCCGCGGCTTCTCACGCGAATTCCTCATCGGCGGCGCGATCTGCGACCACGTCACGCGCACGCCCACGCGCGAGCTACTGCTGTATCGCCTCGACGCGCACCGCCGCCGGCCGTACCCAATCGACGCCCATGCCAACCTGCACGAGACCATGGCCACCTGGCTCCGCACCGCCGGCGATGACGACGTGCTGCTGACGTTGGACCTGCATCTTTCGACACGGAAAGAAGCGTTGGCCGACGCGGTGGTCGAGCTGAAGGCCGCCCTGCAGCTGCTGAGCAGCAACAGCGCGGACAAGTCGCCCACGGCCGCCACACGACACGTGCCAGATGAGACCGAGGCCAGCGCGGCCGCACGCCGGGAGGCCATCGACGGCTGGCTGACCGCCGCCCAGGCCGGCACCCGCATCCCCGGGCCCACGCGGGCGCCCGCCCAGCGCGCAAGCCGAATGGCGCGGCAGGGGCAGCTCTTTTGTGTGTGGGTGCCCGAGGAGCGCGCCCACCGATACGCGCCGTGGCAGTTCATGCAGTCCGGCCAGCCCAGTCCGATCCTGCCCGAGATCCTCGCCCTGGTGCGCGGCCCCAACGGCGTCGCCGCCGGCGAGCGAACCTCCGGCTGGGAAGAGCTGGAATGGTTCCTGGCCCCGCACGCGCTGGCTGATGGCCGCACCCCGGCGCAGCTGCTGGCCACCGACCCGCCGGCGATCTTGAAGGTGGCCCACGCCGATTTCGACGAAGGGGCAGACGATGCCCGGTGGTAGTCCGTGGTGTGTCACCCGCCCTACCCTGCAGGCGGTACCGCAGACCCCGCTGTGGCACGTCTACCAGCGCGGCTACGACAGCCTGGCGCCCAACCCTGTCTCCAAGGCACGGATGGCCCTGGTGGGCACCCACAGCATGTTCTACGCCGCCGACACGGCAGCAGGAGCCCTGTGGGAAACGGTGCTGCGCAGCGTCGCGGTAGGGGCGGACCTGAAGGCCCACGTGCTGCCGATGCACCTTCGTGGCTATGACATCGTGCAGATCCAGGCGCAGCGGGACGACCTGCCGCTGCTCGCCTTGGGCCAGCCCGGGCTGCGCACCCTGTACCCCGATCCCGACAGTGACCCCGCCCAAGCCGTGGCCACCCTGCTCCACCAGCCCCACCACGACGTGACCCACCCGCACGCGGCCGAGCTCCACGCACAGCTGCAGGCGGTAGGCGTGGCGGACATGCCGGTGCTGAGTTGGCCCTCGCGGATGCACCACCCCAGCACGGCGTATCTGGCCTACGCCCCACCGATGGACAGCAGCTGGTGGCAGGTGATCTCGCCACCCGTCTCGCTGGATGACCCCACGGCAGGGCATCCCCTGGTGGCCGATGCGCTGGCCAGCTCCGGTTACACCTGGGCCACGCCGCTGGCAACCACTGCCACCCGGCCGCCAGCGCCAGTGAGGTTGGTGCCGTGAGCCGCACGCCCCGTCCCTCGACAACCCGCACCCTGCAGGTGCGTCCGGCGGGCGACCAGCACCAGGTCGTCACCGTCGCCAGCGATCGCAGCGATCGCGCCCCGCACTGCACCCGCCCGTGCAGCGATTGCCCTTGGCGGATCGATGCGGTCGGTGAATTCCCGCCCGAGGCGTTCGTGCACTCGGCGGGCACCGCCTACGACATGGCCACCTCCACCTTCGCCTGCCACCAGGCCGGCGCCAGCCGCCCGCGCATGTGCGCCGGTTTCTTGCTGCGCGGCGCCGAGCACAACCTCACCGTGCGCCTGGCCAAGATCCGCGGCGAACTCACCCGACCGCCGACGTCGGGCGGCCACCCGCTGCACGCCTCCTACGCTGCCATGGCGATCGCCAATGGCGTTCCGGCCGATCATCCTGCGCTGGCCAGCTGCCGAAGCGCCGAACTCGATGACCGCGACTACTCGGAGCAGGAGCGATCCGCCACCACGGCCGCACGACCTCAGGAGCCGACCGCATGAGCAAGGCGGTAACCGGGCACACCGCCGTGCGCGAGACCGAGCAGCTGCTGGTGGTCGACAGCCTGGCGCCAGGTCTGCTGCTGGCCAAGGGCGAGCCCCTGCGGGCTGAATCACCCGCCATGCCCGATCCGGCCGCGATCCGGGAGCGCCTCACGCGCTGGGAAGACAAGTACATGAAGGGGCGGTCGGCAGCGACTATCAAGGCGGTCCGCGCTGACTGGGGGGTGGTCACCAGCTGGTGCGAGCGTGCCGGCCGTTGCGTGCTGCCCATGGCCGAGCCGGATCTGGTGCTGTTCCTGACCGACATGCTCAGCCTCAAGCGAAAGAAGGCCACGCTGGTGCGCTATGTCCGCACCATCGCCCTGATCCACCGCGCCGCCCAGCTCCCCAGCCCCCAGCAGCACCCGGAGTGGAAGGATGACTGGGCCGTGATCTGTCGGCGGCTGGGTGAACTGGACCTGGTCGCGCCAAAGCAGGCTCCCCCGATGCGCACGTCGTACTTGGAGGCGATGCTGGCCACCCTGGGAGACACCCCCATCGAGCTGCGCGATGCCGCCCTCATCAGCCTGGCGTCGGACACCTTGTGCCGCGAGTCCGAGCTGGTCCAGCTGCAGCTGCGCGACATCATGCCGGCTCAGTCTGGGGACGGGTTCACGGTCTTCCTGGGACGGACCAAGACCGACCAGGACGGCATGGGCGCATACCGTTTCTGCAGTGCGGACACCCATGATCGCTTGATGGCCTGGTGTCGGTGCGCCGGCATCGAGCGCGAGGAGGATCACCTTTTCCTTCCGGTAGGTCGTCGCAAAGATTTCGAGCGCCCCGACACGGGCAAGCCAATGCTGCCAGTGCAGGTTGCACGGATCTTGGAACGCATCGCCCGCCGCGCCGGAGTGGCTGTGCGCTTGACTGGGCACTCGGCACGCGTGGGCAGCGCGGTAGAGATGACAGAGGCGGGTTCGTCCGTCCGCGCCATCATGGATGCAGGCGGATGGGAGGGAGAGCGCATGGTGCTGCAGTACACGAAGCAGTCGCGCGCCGGGCAGAATGCCATGGCCGATCTGCGGCGAAAACAAAATCAAAAGAAGTCATGAGATATGAATTTCACTGAATGTCTCGCAGGGCTCTTCCCGACCCGCGCGCCAGAACTCCTGGTGAGTGAGCCGGACCTTGTCCCCCCCTCACATGGCAAGCTCGCGTCGGCGAAGAGTCATACCCTCGCTTCAACTACCGTGGTATAGGTCACGTAAAACCGGATGGTCATAGTGCCTGGCCCTGCTGAGGAAGCTCTTCCACGGAGGTCCACTTTTGGCGAATTACCTACGAAGTAGGTTGTGCGCTAAACGCGGACCCAGCGGCCGTGAAACGGCTGCTCGCCCCGAGCTTACCAACCCCTTTGTGAGTGGCAGCGCCCTTCAATCTCCATTTTCCGACACGTGACGATGGCTCGCTGGTACTTTGTATTCGGCTCTAGCGCGAACTGCTTCAACGTCGATTTCGTGACGGCCAGGCAGATGAAATCCCAGCGCTCCCGTCAGTCGATACTGCCCTCTCCCCCGCGATCCTGTAGCCCGTGCGCAACGAGCATGGCAGTGATTCGGTCCTCGACGTAGGCAGCGTCGGCGCCGGCATTGTCTTCGATCACGTCAGCCTGGCCAGCAAATGCTTGCCAGAAGTCGTCGCCATACTCGTGCTGCAGACGCGGTATCGCCGCATCCAGCTCGTCCAAAGCCCGATCAATGGATGCGCGATTCTCCGTAAGAGGTGTGCAGGTCGCTCCTTCTGTCTCCGATGGGATCAGCCCTGCAGAGGCTAGTAGGCAGGAAAGGTGGCCCTGGAGAGCTGCTCGGTCTTCTTGGCTAGCCTCATCGACCAGCGCTTGCGCCTGAGATTCAAAGGCCAGGTAGTCAAAGTCAGCATCCTCGTCGCTCCCAAGGCGCGGAAGCTGATCACGCAAGGCGTCTAGTCCGGATTGAACTTCTTGACGGGATTTGGGCATGGTGGGCGGCCGTGGTGCGATTGCTCAAGCCTGAAACGTATCGCATCAAAAGCACGCGAAAGAACGGCGACTGACTGAGCGTCCTGGACATCCAGCACGTCGGTGCCGCCAGCGGCCGAGGCCCGAGCTCGGGCGCTGCGGCCTGCCCATGTTCGACACGGCGCACTTCTGGTGGCTGGTGCTGGTCCACGTATAGCGGCGACCAGAGTGCTAAGTGGCTGCGGAACGGTCACGGAAATGAACCGGTCACCCAGGCAGTTAGCAATTGTACTAACATTCGGGCTGTCTCTCGCCATGAGACAACGCCCAGCCAGAGTTCCCGCCATGCAGTCCCTACCCATACCCCACACGATGGCCACGTTGATCGGTCCCGCGGCCATCGACGGCCCGGCGCATTTCGTCCCCCTGGCCGGCGCGCGCGCCTGCCTGGGCTTCCCTTCCCCGGCCGACGACTTCATGGATGAGGCAGTTGATCTGCACCGCCTCCTGGTCCGAAACCCGGCCGCCACCTTCCTGTACCGCGCCGACGGCTGGTCCATGCTCGGCGTGGGCATCAGCGACGGCGACATCCTCGTGGTCGACCGGTCCGTGCAACCACAGCCCGGCGACCTGGTCATTGCCATCTGGGACGGCAACCAGCCTACGTGCAAGGTGCTCAAGGCGTTCGAGCACCACCTGGAGCTGCATTCGGCCAACCCGGAATTCCCGCCCATCGTGCTCGATCAGGGCACCGAGGTGGAGGTGTTCGCCGTAGTCGGTGTCGTCCGCCAGATCCAGCGGAGGCGCGGCCATGTTCGGGCTCGTTGACGGCAACAATTTCTACGCCAGCTGCGAGCGGGTTTTCCAGCCGGCTCTGCGCGGCAAACCGTTGGTGGTGCTGAGCAACAACGACGGGTGCGCGATCGCGCGATCAGCAGAAGCCAAAGCCCTGGGCATCAAGATGGGCCAGCCCGCGTACGAGCTGAAGCACCTGGTGCGCAACCACGGGCTGCAGCTGCGCTCCGCCAACTTCGGGCTGTATGGGGACCTGAGCAGTCGTGTGGTATCCGTGCTTCGCGATGCGGCACCGCGCGTTGAGGTCTACAGCATCGACGAAAGCTTCATCGACCTGGACCGCGTTCGGAACAAGGAGCGTTTTGCGCGGGAGCTGCGCGCACGGGTTCATCGGTGGACCGGCATTCCGAACTGCATCGGTATCGGCCCGACGAAGACGTTGGCCAAGCTGGCGAACAAGGCAGCAAAGTCGGGCGATGGCGTTGTCGACCTGAGCGACCCGCTTAAGGGAGAAGAGCTGCTGCGCCGGTTTCCAGTAGAGGACCTGTGGGGCGTTGGCCGGCGCTTGGCGCCCAAGCTGATGAACATGGGCATCAGCACCGCCGCCGCCCTGCGTGACGCGCCCCCCGATGACATCCTCGCCACCTTCGGGGTGACCCTCGCACGGACCCAGCGGGAGCTGCAGGGGCATGCGTGCATGGAGCTGGAGGAGGTGGAAGCCGACCGGCAGCAGATCATGGTGAGCCGCTCGTTCGCGGATCGGGTTGCCGACCACGATGCCATCGCCCAAGCGCTGGCCACCTTTGCGATCCGGGCCTGCGAAAAGCTGCGTGCCCGTGGGCTGGTGGCATCCGGCCTGTGGGTGTTTGCCCATTCCGACACCTTCCGGCCCGAGCTGCCGCAGCACAACGCGACGCGATCAGTCGTGTTGCCGGCGGCGACCTCGGATACCACGCTCGTGCTTGGCGCCGTCAGACAGCTGCTACGCGGCCTGCTGAGAGATGGAATCGGCTACAAGAAGGCCGGGGTTGCATTGCTGGACCTGGCCAAGCCTCACGACCTGCAGGCAGACCTCTTCAGCCCGGCCGTTGCTGGAAACGATGCGCTGATGGCGACCCTCGATCAGATCAACCGGAAGTTCGGCCGCGGCGTGGCCGGGCTCGGCGCGTCGGGCTGGCAGGACAAGCCAGCGTGGGGGATGCGGCAACACATGCTTTCCCCGAACTACACGACCTCCGTGCACGAGCTTCCCCGCGCCCAGTGCTGACGTCCGATGTAGCGGTAGCGGGCCGTCACGTGTGCCGGTCAACGCTGTGCGAAGACCTCTACCACCGCTGCGGAGTATGGTTTGTCAATGTGCGGCCGATTCGTCCAGCTCCCCGTTGTTGAATCTGGCCAGCCCGGCCTGGCTGACCTTGCTCCCGGATTGGCCGGGATCGAGCCTAGCTACAACCTGGCGCCGACGCAGCGCGCATCGATCATCTTGGACCGTGGCGAAGGCCGGCAGGTCACCCGTCTGGCTTGGGGTCTGCTGCCGTTCTGGGCGAAGGCCAAGGCCATGCAGGGCAAAGCCATCAATGCCCGCATCGAGACGGTGGCCACCAAAGCGACCTTCCGGACAGCGTTCAAGAAACGCCGGTGCGTCATCCCCATGGCGGGGTACTACGAATGGTCGATCAGCCCAGTCGACGCGAACAAGGATCCGTGGTTTATCCACGCAACCGGCACGCTACTCGCCGCCGGCCTGTGGGAGGACACCAGCCCTCTTCTACCCGACGGCAACCTCGGCACCTTCACTATCATCACCGGCGACAGCAGCGGCGTATCGGCTGACATCCACGACCGCATGCCGGTGTGGCTGCAAGCCGGCCAGATCGATGAGTGGATGGCCGCTAGCCCGGACGATGCCATGGACATACTGCTGGCGAGCGAAACTCCGGCGATGGAGGCCTACCGCGTCAGTCGCGCGGTAAATACGCCCCGAAACAATAACCAGGCCCTGCTGGAGCCGGTCGCCTGACCAGCCGTTCGCTTGGGGCGAGCGACCACCTGGGCTTGCCCGTTATCCGCTCGCCTTGACCCCGCCGCCCTCACTGCCGCGGCTCCGAGCCAACCAGTGGTGCCCCAAGTCGAGCAGGGGACGCTCGACGAGACGGTACGTGAGCAAGGCCACCACGCAGCACGCAGTAAACGAGACCACCAGGAACAGCGCGTTCGTACCGGCCGTCCCCGTGGGGGCCACGGCCGTCCACAACCGCCCACACAACGAGAGCACGAACACGTGGGTCAGGTACAGCGAGTACGACGCATCGCCGAGTGCTGCGGCCCACCGCGGCACCGGGAGCCAGCCCGCACGCTCCAGGCGCGCAGCGGCCGCGATCGCCAGCGCACATGGGACGGCGAACGCGAGCGTTCGTGCACCATGCGTCTGCCCGAAATCAGGGCGCTGGAGCAGTACCCAGGCTGCCACTGTAGCCAACGTCATAGCCGCGCAGAGCGCGACAACACCCTGCCTGGGGCTCAGGCGCCGCCAGAGAAGCCCCGCCACCGCGCCGGCGATGAACTCGAATGCCAAGGGGCTGGTGACCAGCTGCACCCACGGCCCCTGGCCAGTGGTCCACTGCAGCAGAGCAAGGGCCGCAGCCCAGCCGCACAGCATCAAGGGGATGTGACGCTCGGACCCGAAGGCCAGCGCCAGAGCGGTCATGAGGTAGAAGAACAGCTCGAAGGTCAGAGTCCAGCCGACCACCAGCAGCGGCCCCCCTTCCTGTGGCAGCAGCAAGAGCGAGCGCAGCAGGCTTTTGTCTTGCAGCGCAGGGTCCAGCAGACCAGGCTTGGCGAACAGCACGAGGGCAATGGCGCCGGTGCATACCCAGTAGAGGGGGAAGATGCGAACGGCGCGCTTGGCCAGGAAGTCCGCCGCCAGCCGTGTATTGCCGAACTTGCCGGAGCACACCAATACCATGATGAAGCCGGAGATGGCGAAGAACATGTCGACGCCGGCGAATCCAAGATGGGCGAGGCCGCCAAGGATCTGTAGCCCTCCGCCGTACACTGCCTCGGCGTTGATGAGGTGATAGACAACAACCGCTACCGCTGCTACAGCCCGCAGAGCCTGAAGAGATTGGAGCGGACGCGGCTTGCTTCCTTCCATGAATTGCCACCTGTTCAACGTAACGGCAAATTATCCCCCAAACCATCGTCTGTTTGGCAGGCGTGGTTTACTCGCGGGGGCACGGCCGTGGATGTCGCTCCGCGAACGTGATGGACAACCCATGGATCGGGGTGGACGGGCATAGCCCGACCACGCCCGGCCCACCGGTTGCCCACACTCACCCACCGCAAAGCTATTGAGCACCACCACGCTCATGTAGATGTATCGGCATGAGGCAACAGCCAGGTCAACGGTGACGTGCCGTGTCCGCTGCCGGGCTGCCTCCGCACTCAGGCGGGGCCCGGCGCCGCCAGCGGCAGACCAAGCCGTGCAATCTGGCCGCGCACCTGCATTTCCGCGCGGATCCGGACAGCAACTTCTTCTCGGTGGACCGGCACCACCCGGGGCGCCACGACGTCAAGCTTTACCTGGCCGTCGGTAATGCCGTGCACGGTGACGGTCACGTGCTCGCGCACCTGAAGGTGGGCTCCAACCCGCAGGTCATACGTCCCTGGGGAATGCGCGCCCGCCCCGGCGATGGTGAGTGTCGCGCGGCCTCGGCGGATCTTGTTGACGGTCACGGAAATGGTGTCCGCGATCACAATCGATTCGCGTTCCTTCCGGGTTAGGATCAGCATCGCCAGCCTCTTGGATACGGCATTGTCGGCCGCCACATATGGCGGCCTATCGCCTCGCCTTTTATCCTAACGAATGTGGCCGGGCTGGGGCAACTATTAGCCCCAGGACAACCTGAGCTGAGTCACGTTTCCAGAGCTTTCCCCCCGCTCAACACCGGCATGGAGTCGGGCGCGTTCGCCCGCCTCGTAGCCTGCCCCGATATCGCGCAGGGCGGTTTCCATCTCCCGGCGCCCGCTCGGCTTCACCTGCGGGCGTGAGCCGACCACGGTGAGTTCACCGTGCCGGCAGCGAATGAACGCCTTTGCCTTGGCAGCATCCTCGCCGGACAACGGTGGCGGCTCAAGCAGGGAACGCACGGCCTGTACCCAGCCCAGCGCGAACAGCTCGCGCCGTCGGCGCCGGGCATCGGGACGTCGAACGCGCGAAAGATGACGACCGGCGTCCGCGTCGAGCTGACGCCTGAGCACGGTGAATGCATATCCGGCCAGCTTGGCACCGATGGGCTTACCCACGAACTCAATCGACACGGACGCCTTCCGCTGGATCAACAGAAAGGCGCACGCGAAATTGTCACCCACCAGGTGCGCCAGGCCCGACAGATATGCGGGCAGTTTGGGGCTGCGCTGGCCTGTCGGCACAGGCACGCCGATGCATTCCGCAGCAGCTGCATCGTTCTCGGTCAGCCCATACGCTTCCATCAGCTTGCGAGCTTGGCGCAGTGCAGTTGCCTGCTCATGGGGATTGCTGGATGCCGCCAATCGAAGGCAGGCCTGCAGCTTCCTGAGCGCGTCATGCTTGTTCATTCGAGTCGATTGCCATGATTGGAGTCCAGAAGGCGTCGCTTCAATTCATCCGCGGCGGTGAACTGCACCGCAACACGTTCGCCTACTTGGACCGTCTCGCCCGTCTTAGGATTCCGGGCCTGTCGTGGTGGTTTGTGCTGGAGCCGGAAGCGCCCGAACCGGTTGATGTTCACACGGCCATGCTCCAGCAGCATGAGCGCTACCACTTCTGTCACTGTATCTACGATGGAACTGGCTTCTGCCTGGGTCATCGCGTGACGGTGCGCGATCGCGGATGCAAGAGCGCTTTTGTTCATATATCCGAACTCCTGGTTACACCCCCTGTTGCCCCGTTATATGCCGCAAGTGCCCGTTATGCAAGCTGAAAAGCCCTTTCCAGTCATGATCAATGGAACACTTGAAAAAAGATATCCTAACGATTGTTGCGGCCCCAGTGATTATGGCGTATTGTCCGCTCCGTCCACCACCACCATCGGAGAACGCAATGCCCCGCAAGTCTGAATGTCGGGTCGACTGCATGGGGTTCGTCGCCAACGAGCCGCAGCTGCGCCAAGCCAACGGCACGCCGGTAGTCAACCTGGTCGTCATCGAGAACGAGTACTGGAAGGATGCCGAAGGCACCCGCAAGGAGCGTTCCCACGCACACTCCATCGCGTTCTGGGGTCCGTACGCCGAGACCGTCAGCAAGCTCGTACAGAAGGGCTCCTACGTCCGCGTGAAGGGCAACCTGCGCTACAAGCCGATTGAAGGCCAGCAGTACGACAAGGCCGCCGAAATCCGCGGTGATGATTTCTCCCTGCTGGACGATCCGCGCGAGCGCGGCGAATCCCCCGACTGATCGTTTCCCCCCTTCTGCCCCTCTCCGCATCCCCCGGAGACGCAGTGCGCCCGGCGGGCATCCCCACTCGCCGGGCGCTTTTTTTTTGAGGTCGTGATGGTCACTGCGCTGAATGCTCTCCCCGTTGCGCTTGTGGACTCTGAAGCCGATGCGATCTGGGTGCATATCCGGGGGCGCGCGGCGGTAAAGACATCCGGCCAGGGCGCCGCATTCCGCCGCGTGGTGCGCGCCGACTCTGCAGGCCGCCTGCGCCTCCATTCCAACAGCCCTTGGCGTCCATTCTGTCCCGCCGCAGGCGATGACCAGGCCATTGAAGTAAGCCTGATCCGCGTCGGAAGGATTCTCGATAAGACCGAGTTCGACGGGCCAGAGTGGGATCGGCTGCAGAAGCATGGACTGGATGCGTTCCTGATCGAGGCGATCGCCACCCGGTCCTTCCGCGGCGCCATGCGGCGCATCTTTGGAAGCACCTGACATGGCCCGTCCGCGCGCGAAGCACCTCAAGCAGGGTCAGGTATGGGTAGCCAAGACCGCCACCGGCCGTTCAAGGATGCGCCGCGTCGTTGCGCTGGTGGATGACAGGGTTTGTTACTCGACTGGCTCGGACATCGTCCATTGGTGCAACCGTCGCGCCTTCCAGCTCTGGATCGCCACGCATGGGGCAATCCGATCCCGGTCTGTCGCAAATCGCAAACTCACCTTGGACCCAGGCCCCCGAACATGAGCCGAGAAGCCCTGCTGTCCCAATACATGACCCCTGACTGGGCGGCCGCCCTCTGCTTGGAGCGGTTTCTGCCAGATCTGGGTCCAGATGACCTGGTCTTCGAGCCGACCTGCGGCCGTGGGGCCTTTCTGCGCGCGGTACCACTCCACGTGCCGGCGGTGGGCATGGAAGTTGACCCAACGCTTGCTGCCCATGCAGCTGCAACCACCGGCCGCGCGGTACTGGTGGGTGACGTGTTACGGGATCCACTGCCCAGCGGAATCACCGCAATAGTTGGCAATCCGCCGTTCCGCGTCAGTTTCGTCAACCAGCTGCTGGCAAGAGCCCATGGGCTCCTGCCTGAACATGGCCGTGTGGGCATGCTGCTGCCCTACTTCATCTTCCAGACCGCGTCGAATCTCGAAGCGATCGCGCGTGACTGGTCAATTGAACAGACCATGCTGCCGCGCAACCTGTACCCACGCCTTCGTCATCCGCTCTGCTTCGCTGTCCTGACCAAGGACCACCACAAGCGCCTCGTGGGCTTCGCACTGTTTCATGAACTGGCTGCCGTCAACCGGCTGCAGCGGCGCTACAAGCAGCTGCTGCAGGAGGGCGTCGGCTCTGTCTGGACCGCCGTAGTGCAGGCCGCCTTAGAGCAGCTGGGAGGCACAGCCACGCTGGCCGAGATCTACAGGGAAGTCGAGGGCCACCGCCCGACAACGAATGTCTGGTGGCAGGCGAAGGTCCGCCAAGTCCTCCAGCGCTCTTTCAGACGTGTCGCCCCGGGTACCTGGGCCATTCCAACACATCACGCGGCAGTTGCCGCATAACAAGGAGCTGTATCCATGAGAAATATCCTGCTTGCCACCTGCCTCATTCTCGGTGCCGCAGCGGCACCAGCACATGCAAGCGAGAACATCTCGCTGCATGTAAAGGTCACAAACGGCAGCAAGGTGCTTGTCGATACCAACTTGCTCACCACGCCCGGCGCGCCGGCGCAGGCGCGCGTGGGCAGCGACATCAGGTACGTGAGCTCGACAACGGTCTACAGCCGCGGCAAACGCAGTTCCCTGGGCGGCAAGAAGGGAACGCCGGTGGACCTGCCGCCGGCCGAGCGCACCTACGCCACACTCTTCGACGGCGTCGACATCACCGTGTACCCGGAGCCGCTGGCCGAAGCTGTCGGTTCGCCTGACAAGGTGCTCCTGCGCACGCGCGTGTCCCTCAGCCGCCTCAATGGAATGGAGCACGCCGGCGAAGGCGATGCGCGTATTGACCTGCCTTCCGTGCAGAATTTCCGCACGCAATCCAACACAGTCGTTGCCTGGGGCTCCCCCCAGGTCATCTCCTACAAGTCTGCAGGTGATGAAGCGGCCGATGACTACCGCATCGAAGTGACTCCCAGCACCGCCAAGGCCCGCTGACGGAGAGCACACCATGGCTGATACCGGCGCCCAACTCGACCTGTTTCAGATGGACCACGTGCTGCAGGCCTACGAAGGCGGCAGCGTGGTAGACAATAATGAGCTCTACGAGCACGTACGGGCCGCGGCCGGCGTCAGCCAACAGGCAATGGAGGCGCGTCAACCGATCGGCGCCAGCGGGCAGCATCACAGCGTTGCAAAGCGACGCGTACGCTGGATGCAGCAGACCGCTCGGCGCCTCGGGCTTCTTGAACGGGTTCCGGAGCGCCGCGGCGCCTGGCGGCTGACCGAAGAGGGCAAGCGCCGCACTGGCAAGGCGGCGCCCGGCGTTGCCTTGCTCGCGTTCTCGACCGACCTTGGCCTTGCGATCTGGGGCAGCTGGGAATCGGTATTCCCTCGCCTCGACGAGAAGATCGTTCTCTGCCTGACGAGCCCTCCATATCCGCTACGAAAACCGCGGGCGTACGGCAACCCGCCAATCCATCTCTACGTCGACTTCATCGTCAAGGCGCTGGAGCCAATCGTCCGAAATCTGGCCGACGGCGGCTCCATCGCGCTCAATCTGTCCAACGACATCTTCGAGGCCGGACTTCCCTCGCGTGAGCTGTACCTGGAACGGCTGACGCTCGCGCTATGCGATACCTACCGCCTCCACAAGATGGACACCCTGATTTGGTCGAACCCGAGCAAGCCGCCCGGCCCGGTGCGCTGGGCCAGCATGACGCGTCAGCAGTTGAACGTGTCCTGGGAACCGATCCTCTGGTTGACGAACAATCCGCGTAACTGCGTCAGCGACAACCGTCGAATCCTTGAGCCGCACAGCGATCGGCACCAACGTCTCATGGCACGCGGAGGTGAGCATCGCGAGGCCGTCAACTCCGACGGCGCCTATCGGATTCACCAAGGCAGTTATGGCAGGCCAACCGATGGGCGTATCGCGCGCAACGTGCTCATGCACGGGCACCGCTGCGCGGAGGCTCAGGCCTGTAACCGCTTCGCGGCCGAGCAGGGTCTCGCGCCCCACGGCGCCCCAATGCCTCTGGCGCTCGCCGACAAGCTCGTGCGCTTTCTTAGCCGCCCCGATGACCTGGTCGCCGATCCGTTCGGCGGCCGCCTCACCACTGGGAAGGCGGCCGAACAGAACGGTCGCAGGTGGATCTGCACCGAGCTGATTGCCGACCACCTGCATTCGGCCCTTCCACGCTTTCCGCAGGCAGTCCCTGGACCCTCCTTCTAATTCGGACCAAATCCAATGGCATTCTTCCGCAATCTCACGCTCTTCCGCTTTCCTACCGCGATCGATTTCAGCGAAGTCGACCAGCTCTTACCGGACGTGGTCCTCAAGCCGGTCGGTCCACTGGAGATGAATTCGCGCGGATTCATGTCTCCCTTCGGTCGCGAGGAACAGGTAGCTCTGTCCCATAGGTTGGGTGATTTCCTGTGGCTCACCGTTGGGGGCGAAGACAAGATCCTGCCGGCTGCCGTCGTGAACGATGCGCTGGCCAGCAAGATCGCAGAAATCGAAGCGAACGAAGGCCGCAAGCCGGGTGGGCGTGAGCGCAAGCGCATCAAGGACGACCTGATCCACGAACTGCTGCCGCGTGCCTTCGTCAAATCGTCTCGTACCGATGCGGTCCTGGACCTGCGCAATGGGTATATCGCCGTTGACACCTCCAGTCGCAAGACTGCAGAAAGCGTGATGTCCCAGATCCGTGGCTTGCTGGGTTCGTTCCCAGCGATGCCGCTGAACGCGGAAGTGGCGCCGCGCGGCGTGCTGACCGGATGGATCGCCGGCGAACCGCTCCCTGAGGGACTGAGCCTGGGCGAGGAATGCGAGATGAAGGATCCGGTCGAGGGTGGCGCAACGGTCCGCTGCAGCGCGCAGGAGCTGCGCAGCGACGAGATCGACCGGCACCTGGACGCCGGCAAGCAGGTAACCAAACTCGCCATGGTGCTGGACGACCATCTTTCGTTCGTGGCTGGCGACGACCTGGTCATCCGCAAGCTGAAGTTTCTGGATGGCGCCCTCGACCAGCTCGAAGAGGCCGACCAGGACGGCCTGAGAGCGGAGTTCGACGCCCGCTTTGCCCTGATGAGCGGTGAGCTCCGGCGGCTGTTCTCGGTGCTCGAAACCGCCTTCAAGCTCAGCGCGGCGGAGGCATGAGATGAGCGCTCTCGCACGGCTCTTGGACATCCCACGCGCGGCGCCGCCGCGCGACTTGGAACACACGCTCGTGCTACTCGACGATATGCGCCGGCAGATCGACGCACTGGGCGATATCAGCCGCAACTACGGCCAGCTCAACCACAAGCTCAAGCAACGCAAGCTCCAGGACATCCATCTCAAACTACGTGACATGCGTGACGACCTCGCGCAGCGCGTTGTGCCCTCTACCAAGGAGACCTGATATGCGAATCGCCGTATGGCCCACCGGTGACTGGTGTGAAGTCAAGGAGTCTGCAGAGTTCAGCCAACAAAACGCATTGGGTGACGACTTCGCTGTCTACACGGCTGCAACCGTTGCCACCGCTGAACGCATTGCAGCCAACGTCGAAGCTGGCCGCCCTCCCCTCGCTGCATAGGACAACCATGAATCGCCTCGCACTTCCCCTTCTTCTCACCCTCTCGCTGGGCGCCTGCGGCGACGACTCGACGCCGAACGCGAGCTCTGGCCTTGATCTGGCGCAAGCAGCTGTCAGCAAGCTTGCGCCGCACGCGAAGGTGACCGGCGTCGAACGCGCAGCAGTGCCCGGCCTGCTGCAGGTCACGGTCGACGGATCCCAGGTCATCTACATCTCGGAGAACGGGCAACACCTGCTGGCCGGGCAGATCATTGAATTGGCCTCGAAAGACAACCTGACTGAGCGCGCGACAAGCGCCTTGCACAGAAAGATGCTGGCCGAGCTGCCGCCGGAGCGCAAGATCGTTTATGCGGCCGAGGATCCCAAGCACACCGTGACCGTGTTCACGGACGTTGACTGCGGATACTGCCGGATGCTTCACGAGCACATCCCCGACTACAACAAGGCGGGCATCAGCATCGAGTACGTGCTGTATCCACGCAGCGGCCTGCAGTCACCGACGTATGCAACCTCCGTCAGCGTCTGGTGCGCGCAGGATCGCAAGCAGGCCCTCACCGCGGCCTCAACCGGGGGCGAACTTACACCCGCGCAATGCGCCAATCCCGTGGCCGAGGACTACGCACTTGGACAACGCCTGGGTGTGACGGCGACGCCGGCCATCTTCGCCGAGGACGGCCGTCAGGTCGGCGGCCTCTTGCCCCCTGCGCAGCTGCTGGCCGTCCTCGACGGCCGGGCCCAGCGAGGCCCGACACAGCCATGATGCGTAAGACGTGGCGGCTGCTCCGGTTGGCGGCAACCCGGCAGATTAGCTGGTACAGCTTTCGGTGCGGATTGCGGCCGACGCAAGTTGCCGTTGCGCTGGTGGGCGGCGGTATGGTGTTTTGCGACCCGGCCGTGGAGGCACTGTTCTTCGAGGTGGATGACAGCCATGACGCATAGTCCACGGTCCGCCGAAGAAGACCGACTGGCCACGATGGCGCCGGCCATCGTAATCGTGCTCTCGATTGGGGCTGGCAGCCTCTTGGGCATTGGCTTCGGGCCCCGCCTTCTTGCCGCCATCGCGGTGTACACGGCCATGGCCGCTCTCTCTGCATTGACCGGCACCTGGATGATCGTTCAGCGGCCTCGTGACAGCGCCCAGCCTCCGGGCGAATAGATGGCGCTGTTGCCAAAGCGTGGCGCCCCACCATTGGGGCGCCTCCGAAGTTTCAGCTCATCCTTTGCCGTGCGCTGTCGAAAACTCCAGCCATGCGCGTTCCAATGCTTCCAACACGTGATCACCATGCCTGGCCAAGTAGCGCTCAATTTCTTGGCGGGTGCTTGCGTCGACGGGGAATGTCTTGTCAGCGCGCACATCCACCGCCAGGTCCGACACAATGTCATCACGATCCACCTGGACCAGTAGCCAGCGATGGAACGCTGATCGTGATTGCTGATAGGCCAAGTTGAAGGCCACGGCCTTTGCTGCCAGCAAATTGGGGGCATCCTCTGGTCGGCGGTACCGGCTCCGCCACACTGTGCCGCGCTCGCTCCAGCGCTCGATCGAGTCTAGGTATCGCATCTCGTGGGACTGCCCTCGATGCAAGGCGTCATTCTCGAAATGATCAGGGAGGCAGAACGAATCACATCGCGCGCAGTAATAGGTGGAGGGATCCTCCTCGTCCTGGTCGCCATGCAGGTAGTAACGGATGGCCGCTTGCCTAATAGCTTCTTTGGTGGCCAGCTCTGGTCGACCATCAGGCGCGACGCATGCCTTCGACAATAGCGACCAGTTTGCGAACCCATGCGCAGTAGCAGACCTGTCTAGGGCCTCTGCGTGCGTAATAGATGTTTCGCGCACAAGCTTCTTAGCTTGACGCTTGATGCGGGTGATCTGTGCCGGAGAAAGACTGTTGGCCATGACTCAATCTCAGCGGTCGCTGCAAGGTCGATGCGTCCACACACCAAGCCAGCGGCGACCTCTGGAGGTCAAGGCGGGTCTTGTAAGAGCCACACGCTGTCGATTCGACTTCGCCTTGTGGACGGGCGGGCCCGCGCTAGGGCCGCAGCCAGCTTACATCGGGTCAGCCTTCTGTGCCAACGCCGCAACAGCGTCACACGCCTGTTCCAATAAATGGAATGTCGGCGACCAAATGGAACTTCCCTGGACTTACGATCCCCTGCCGACCCTCGCAGCTGGCTATACACCATAGTTCGTCCGCACATGCACCAACTATGGTGTGCGCCCTACTATGGTGTTCGCCCCACCATTGGGTCGGAGACCATAGTTCGTGTCGAAAATGAGCCATAGTTTGTGCAGATCGAGGCGTTTGAGGTACCAACTATGGTGTACATGTACCGCATAGTTCGTTCATGTCGAAGGGTTATGCTTTTAAACCATAGGCTTAGCAAATCTCCAAATGTGGCCCCTTTAGTGCATAGTTTGTGCACTTAGGTCGATTCGGCCGATCACGAATAGAAGCAACACCCGCCTGTGAGCATGGCGCTGGCGGCTGATCAACAAAACCCGGGGGCGCAACCGACAGCGTCCTTCTGTGTAGAGGGGCTGCATGGCGAGCATTCGTTCCGAGTACCACCGCTTCCTGGCGCACCTGGCGCAGCGACAAGTGCACGACGATGTGCGCCGACTTGCGCACCTGGTGCTGAATCACTTGCAGTCACTGGCTGAGGTTGGCGCGGCGGGCCGCAGGCGATCCGGCCGCCTAGCGCCGCTGGCCATAGCCAACTTGGCGCAAACTCCGGTGGCGTACCAAGGAGACGGCCACGGCCCCGACGCTGGGCCGGCGCTTGGTCGCCTGCTTCAGCTCGAGGTGGGCCCGTTCCGCGGGTTCATGCGGCAAGAAACGTTCGACCTCAGCCATGACATCACCTTGGTCTATGGCGCCAATGGCACGGGCAAGAGCAGTTTCTGCGAGGCGCTGGAAGTTGCGATGCTCGGGTCCATCAGCGAAGCCCAGGTCAAGCGAGTCGACCAGCGTACCTACTGTAACAACGCCCGGCTGCGGCGCCATGTCACGCCCGTTCTCTCTTCCGGGGCGGCAGAGCGGGCCCAAGTCGTGCAGCCCGACGAGGCGGAGTACCGCTTCTGCTTCATCGAGAAAAATCGCCTCGATGATTTCGCGCGCATCGCGGCCCGTACACCGGGCGACCAGCGACAGCTCATTGCCACCCTATTCGGCGTGGATCAGTTCAGTGACTTCGTGCGCGGCTTCAATCCCACTCTCGACCCAGACCTGATGCTTGCCGGAGTCCAAGCCGCCCAGCTAGCGCAGCGGCGCTTGCAGTTGGCGAATTCCGAACAGACGATTGCCGCCTATCCACAGAAGATCGCAGCGATTGAGGGCATGGAACAGGCGTTGGCGCAACGCATGCCGCCCGACGCGACGTACCAGGGCTGCGTCGACTGGCTGCTTGGCACGCCTCAGCAACAAGGGCGGCTTCCGTACGTGCAGGCGCAACTCGTCGCCGTCCCTCCAGCGGTTCATGAAGTGACACGGGCACGTCTGCAGGGTTTGCTAGACGAGGTGTACCGCCTTCAAGGCCTGTGGCGGGCCGCCACCGAGCAGTTGGCCGCGCGTGCCGGTGACGTGTCGTATGCCAAGCTGTACGAGGCGGTGCTGGCTCTGGCCGATGGCGCAACCGCCTGTCCCGCATGCGGAACCGGGTTAGCTGCGGTGGCCCAGGACCCCTTCGCCAAGGCACGAGCGGGCCTAGAGCAGCTCGCGCAGTTGGCCGCCCTCCAACAGCAAGAGGCCGGCTTGCGCACGCAACTGAGCGAGGCGGTGCGGGTGCTGTGGGAGGAGATGCGTCGCGTGGTCACGGCGGCGGCAGCCGCGTGTCCTGCCCAGCTGCAGGCGGCGGCGTTGCCTCTATTGCCCCCAGCCGCCACAGGTGCCTGGCTGGGCGCATGGGTCGATGGCGACCGCCGCGGATGGACTGCGCTGCTGCAGGTCGCCGAGTTCATCGAACGTGCCGACGCGCAGTCTCGCGAGGCACATGCCTTGCGTGGAGCGCTGGCTCAGGAACGAGATGTCTTGGACCAGCAACGGCTGGAGATCGAGCGGCTGAAGACTCTGCGCACGACCGCAGACCAGGAACTGGCCACCGCCCGGCAGACCGTGGCCCAATTCGTTGATGCCAACCGTGCCCTGATCGATGCTGCCGCGGCCGAAGTGCCGGTCATCGCGCACCACCAGCGCATCCAGGCCGCCTACAGCGGCTACCTGCCTGAGATCCAGGCCTACCTGGCGGCCTTGCCGGGCCTGCTGCTCCAGGGCCTTGGAGAGCAGGCTCGCAACCTCTACAACGCGTTCAACCGCGCCGATCCGCCCGGCGACCTGCTGCATGCGTTGTGGCTGCCGGTCGCCGAGAATGGCAAGATCGAAGTCGAGTTCACCGGCGAACCTGGCGTGCGCTATGACGCGTTGGTCGTCTTTAGCGAGGGGCACATCAAGTGCCTGGGACTGGCGATCCTGCTGGCCAAGAACATCGCACAGGGATGCCCCGTGGTCATCTTCGACGACGTCGTCAACGCGATCGATGATGACCACCGTGACGGCATCTGGCGCACCTTCTTCGAGGATGGCGTGCTCGACGGCAAGCAGGTCATCCTCACCTCGCACGCCGAGGAGTTTCTGCACCGGATTCAGCAGGAACTGGGCGCTCGCCGCGCCGGAGCGATCAAGCGCTACAAGTTCCTCCCGCACCAGGGTGAGCACGAACTGCGCGTCGACAGCGACCCGCCGACGAAGAACTACGTACTGTTGGCCCAGCAGGCGCTGGCGGACGATGAGAAGCGCGAGGCCTTGCGACAGGCACGGCCCGCGCTAGAAAGCTTGACTGACCGCCTCTGGACATGGCTTAGCCGGCGGGGAGATGGGCGCCTTGAGATCAAGCTCGGCGGACCTCGCTCGCCATGGGAACTGAACAACAAATGCAGCAAGCTGAAATCAGCGGTAGCTCGCGTTGCGGTGCAGTATCCCGGTGCACAACAAGCGGTCGACGCACTTACCGCTTTGCTTAGCGTCAACGGGGCGAGCATTGAATGGGGATACCTGAACAGTGGCGTGCACGACGCGCAGCGCGATCACGAGTTCGACCGAGCTACTGTGCGAACAGTAGTGGATGCAGTCACTGCCTTGGATGACGCGTTGGAAGCACTGCTTAACCCCTGATCGACAGTACGCCCAGAGCAGAACACCATAGTTCGGCAACTAGCCGAACACCATAGTTTGTCCAAAGTGCACAAACTATGGTGTTCGCCCCACCATCTTATTGATTCATATACAATTGTCCCGTAAAACGCCAGATGCCAAAAAACAGGACAATTGCATGAAATTCAATATGATAGTCGATGAGGGCCTCCGGCTTGCGGCCAATATGGAGACCCGCTACGACGCCTGGCTGCAGGCCTCCCGCGCCATTGCAGATGGCCGTCTGCAGTGGAAGACCTCAGGCGGGCATGACTACCTCTACCGGATCATCGATAGCAAGGGCAATGGTACCTCGCTGGGACCGCGAAGCCCTGCCACCGAAGCAATGATGGAGTCGTTCCAGAACGCCAAGCTAACGGTTCAGAACACATGGGCCACCTTGGAGCGAGAGGGCAAGATGTACCGCTCCCTGCGCCTCCCTCGCATTGCATCCTATGGCGCCCAGGTTCTGCGAGAGCTGGACATCAGCGGCTTGCTCGGTGACTCGGTACTGGTCGTTGGCACAAATGCTCTTTGTGCGTACGCGCTCGAAGCTGGCCAGCTGCTGAGCTCCACGCTCGATGCGACAGAGGACTTCGACCTGACCTGGGTCCGCGACGTCAGCAACGCGCCGCCGGCATTGCAGGCCCCTTCGGTATTTGGCGTGCTGAAGAGCGTCGACAGCACCTACACCATCAATACCGAGCGCCCGTTCCAGGCACGCAACTCCCACGGCAACGAAGTGGAGCTACTTATCGCTGAATCTCTGGCGGGCCTGCCGACCTACGAGCGGCTCCGGCCGATTCCGCTGCCAGAGCAGAACTGGCTCTTGCCGGGCACGCGTATCAGCCATATCACGTGCGGCATGGACGGCCTGCCGGCCCGAGTTGTCGCGCCTGATCCACGCTGGTTCGCGCTCCACAAGCTGTGGCTCGCCGACAAGGAATCGCGCAACGTGCTCAAGAAGGGGAAGGACCGGGAGCAGGGTGACACTGTGCTGCACCTGGTCAATGACCATATGCCGCACTTCCCTCTCGATGACGCGTTTGAGGACTCGCTGCCGGACGAGCTCCGCCCGTACTTTGAAGACTGGAAGCAGGAGAACGGACTAACGCCACCAGGCATGCGCTAGCACGACCTGGCGGCGCCGCTATCAAAGCTTCCGTTGCGCCGCCAGCTCCACCACTTCAACACCGTTATCCCGCCAGCTGTTGATTGCAGCACGCACCTCTCCGAGCACGCGCCTGACATCTGCATCCGTAGCAGAATTTCGGCCACAGAAGAACTCGCGAAACTCCACCAATGTCATCCATGCGGATACGATGGTGCGGCCTGCCTCATCCTCGCTAATGCACTGCATATCGGCTTCCCATTTCGCACGCCACGCACTATCCATGGCGGCCGTCAGAAGCGCTCGGGCGTCAGCGCCTGACAGGTGCAAAGGCTCGACCGCATCAACCCCTTGCAGCATGCCGTTGCCGCTCAGGCAGTACTGCAACGGCCACAACCGGCAGCCTGCCTCAGAATCCATATCGTCAAATCTAGCCATCACTATGCCACCTTTGCATACTGGAGAATTGCCGCGTACTCCGGGTCTCGCTCCGAAATTTCGGATGCATCTTCCGGATCATTGGATGGGGCGTCCATGTTCAAAATGGCGGCTGTTGGATCCTCAAGCAGATCATTTTCGATCGCCGCCTTATGCTGGATCAGTGCCATCGCTTGCTCATCAATTGTGCCGGCGAACAGGGGCACCAGCACCGTGACGACGCGCTTCTGTCCGTAGCGCCATGCGCGATCTTCCGCCTGCTTTTTGAGCGCATTCGTCCACGGCAGCGAGGCAAAGCAAACGATGTTTGCCGCCGTCAACGTGTGGCCAACGCCGGCAGCCTTCGTGGTGCCGATGAAGCACCGAACCGTAGGCTCGCTCTGGAATCGATCAATCGCCTGCTGCTTACGCGCCTTGGAATGCTTGCCAAGGAACGTCACCACCTCAATGCCTGCTTTGGCGAACTCCTCGGCCAGGTAGTCCACCGTGTCCTGGAACTCGCACATGATCAGCGCCTTGTCGGAAGGCTCAAATCCGGCGATTGTCTCGATCAGCCAATCAGCTTTCTGACGTTCCAGGTACTGTCGCAGCCGCCCAATCTTGGCCAGCGCGGTGAGGCTGGGGTCTGCCGCCATGCGGCGGTATTCGACGCCCTGCGCACCGGAAAGCTCCAAGTACCGAGGCTCCTGCACCTTCGCATCCAGACCGAGGACACTCTTGGGACGGCGCAGCATCCATTCCGATACCCGTTGCGCGAGTAGCACACGGGCCTCTTGACTGCCGGCGAACTCCTTTGCGAAGTCGCCGCGCTCCATGTCGCCGAGGGGGTGCCCCGACAGACGCAGCAGCGTGTGCAGTTCCACAATCCGGTTCAGGATCGGCGTCGCCGTCAGCAGATACCGGCGCGGCACCTTCTGAGCGACCAGGAAGGCATTGAGCGTGCGCGATGCCGTAGGTTGGATGATGCTGTGGGCTTCATCGAAAACCACGGCCCGAGGCGCAATGACGCCATCGGTGATGGCCTGGACGATGACGCCAAGCTTCTCGTAAGACGCAATCAGCCATTCCGGCTCCGCATGGATGCCCTCTTTGTCCAGGATGGCAATCTGCGCGTTCGGATCCACGGCCAGGATCTCGCGCGACCAGTTGATCAACAGGCTGGCCGGCGCGACCAACAGGCGGCAGCCGGTCCCGGGCATCAGGTGCAGCGCGGCCGCCGACTGCCGCGACTTGCCGAGGCCTGGTTCGTCCCCAAGCAGTGCGCTATTCGCGGCCAGCAGATGCAGGATGCCGGCCGGCTGGTGATCCAGTAGCGACATCGAGGCGGTCGCTTCAGCGAACCACTGCGGATCAACATTCTGTCGCTGCAGCGGCTGCAGAACGATCGCCAGGCGGCCTTCCTCGCCCTCCTCATCGCCGCCCTGCCCCCGCTTCACCTCAGCACCGGACACGTTGATGGTGGGCCGCTCTTCCGCCTCGTAGCCACCACTGGTGCGATCGATGCGAATCTCGCCTTCATGGATGAAGACGTGGCCGCGAAGCACCCCTGCTTTGGCGGCAAGGTCGCCCAACAGCTGTTCCAGGCTCCGCTGGACGTACCAGCCCTCCTTGCTGCTCAGAAGCCGGCCGCCCAGGGCGCGTAGACAGGACACGACCAGAGAGTCGTACCTCGTGTCGACCACATACCCGCCGTCAGCAGCGACGGGATAGATCTTGACATCGAGGTCCGGCGCGAACGCATCGACTTCCGGCGACAGCAGCGCTGCAGCGAGCTGCGCCTGCGCTGCAGAGCGATCGTACGCGAGCCGCAAACCACCCTTGTGCCCGAGCTCGTCCAGCAGGGGCCCAATGCTGTCGTCCGCCGGCAGTACCCACGTCCGCGAGCTGGCCGACCAGCTGGCTCCGCGCTCTTTAAGCGTGGCTACGATATCCGGGTGAAAGCCGGTCGAGAGACCCACGCGGAATCCATCGGATCGGATCCCGGCAAGCAACGGACGGGCCTGCCTCCGGATCTTGGCCAGGGCACCCATCGCTATACCCCCGGCCGCGGCGAGTCTTCGACTTCCTCGCCGCCAGCCACGCACACCAGTTCGTGCGCGGCTGGCGGCGTGAGCTCCGCCAGCCTCAGGGTCCAGTAGGCATCCACGGCGCCGGCGCCGTGGTCATAGTTGACCTGGCCATACTGGCTCGTGATGCCGGGCAGATCCAAATAGTCTTCGAGACACTCTCGCAGGGGCCCGGCCAGCGCCATCAAGGCGGCATCGGTAGTGCCCTCGCCGGCGCTGCCAAGGCGCCACTTGCGGACAGCCTCCCGTGCAGTCTGCAGCGCGTACTCACCGTACTGCTGACCAATGAACGGCGCCATGGAATAGAGCTCCAAAGCAAATGCGAGCCGCGAGCCCACGTCACGGGCAGAAAGTCCCCGAGACGCCGCCTCAATGCTCACCTCCTGCAGCAGCTGCTGAGCCCCTTCATAGGCTGCCGCTGCTTTGAGGTGGGCATCAGGCGTGTGGCTGTCGGCCTCGCCATTGTCGTGTAGGTCGTGTAGGTCCTCGGCGCGGGAGAGCGCATATGGCAGTACGCTGGCCAACGCGGCGCTAAGCGCGTACACGCGCGCCTGATGCCGGTCAACGGGGTCGGTGTTCGGAGTCATTGCTTCATTCCCATTGATGCCGCATCGGCCGCCGCGGGCATTGTGTCCCGAGCCACCAACTGCAGGTCTTCGCGCGTAAGGTTGTGCCGCGCGCAGAAGTGATCAACCGACCAGGCGATCCTGCTTGCAAGGCGGCGGCCTACCAGGGCTTCACCGTCTTCGTTGCGGAGGTCCACCAGGTCATCCTCAATCGTGGCGCTCGCCGGATCGAAGTCCAAGCCGCGCTCGCGCAGCGCGACCAACCACGCCTCAGGCTTGAGGTCGAACGCAGGTATAGCCCACGGCCGCGGGTCCACATTCAGCGCCTCGTAGAAGCTGCGACTCAGCGGCGGCTCCCCCTGAGCCCCTCCCATTACCCACGGCCGAAGCGTCAAGCCGAACTCACGCACCGTGATCAGCTGCTCATGCAGAAAGTCGAACATCTTGGCGTCTTCGCGATCAACCAGGTTCACCATCAGTGAGCTAGGCGACTGCGGTAGAAGCCCCCTCACCTGCCAGAACACCGTGGCCGAGCTCGACTCCAGTTCGTCGACGCACCGCCCCTGCCTCGGCCGTGCCAGCTGCTGCTGCGCGGGCGCGCCTTCTACCTCCACCGTTACGGGGACGGCTCGATTGCACCGCAGCCACGCCCGGGCACAACCCTCGATCGTTTGAATTGACATCACCCGCTGATCAGGGTCGACGCTGCGCGCTGTTGCGCGCATGAGGGCCTTCTCTGCGCGGTGAAGGCTGTCACACAATTCACCAACGAGCTCCGCAGAGCGGTAGTCGAGCACATCGATGTCCACGTCAGAGGCAGGATCTGCACCACCTGACGTCAGCAGGACCGTGTAATAGGCAGCGTGGCCTTGCTCAGGCGCGGATGGGTCCACCTCGCTCACCAGGTCCGACCTCCAGAGATCCCGGTAACAGACGTCCCGGAACGGAATGACCTGGTTTCCCTCGCCGAGTAGGACCACGGGTAGGATCAAATTGCCCTCATACGGCAAGCCACGAATCATCATGGCGACATCGTCGGCACGTGCTCGCGCCAGTCGTCGTCGCTCATCTGCTCCAGCCCGGTTGCCGTTTCCTTCATTGGCACCGCAACGAGCGACTCGCCATCCATGTCGAACGAGATCTCCATCACCACGCCGTTCTGGTCGCGCGCGTAGACCGTTCGGTGCGTGTCCAGGAGAAACTGGAACTGATCGTCGTCGATGGATGCGCCAGTGATCTCCACTTCATCCAGCGATGACCCTTCGGATGCGACGTTGAACTCCTGAATCACCGGGGAGGCTTCGGCGTCCGCAGGCGAATCTGCATCTCTGTGGGGATTCGATGCGTAGGCGAACGCCGCATTGACGTACTCGTCCACCAACTCCTCTTTCTCCTCAAGCCACCGCTCCACCCCCGGGGGCACCTCATGCCCGTTCCGCTCGCCTTCGTTCAGCCACCCTGTATCACGGACACAGAAGAAGGTACCGCTTGTGCCGTTCGGTCCATAGACCATTGCCGGCGTACCCGCGCCCGGGTCGTCAGGATGTGCCTCGGTGTAATCAAGTTCCACCGTATAGCGGGGATCCGTTGTGCAGGTCAGTGTTTGCTTCTTCATGGGTGTGCTCCTTGTGTACTGCTCAGAATCTGAAGCCGCGGTCGGCCTCATCTATATCCGGTTCCGGTGCGCCCCCGACCCGACTTTTCAGATGTGCCGCCAAGCTCTCGCCGATTGCGGCTGCGTGTCCAAATAGGATCGATTGACCAAGGGCCTCATGCGCGAGCGTAGTGCTCGCACCGACAACCAACGTCTCTGGGATGCCTTTCACGCGTGCATGCTCGACCGGGCTCAACAGTCGCTGCAGTCCGTCGTCACGAATTAGGAACGCTTCCGTACTTCGTGCTTTGGCGTAGCCGCGCCCAATCGTCCCAACCTCCGTCGAATCGGGGGTCACCAGCTGGCGCTTGAAGCCCTTACCGGCCGCTGCGTCGCGGGCGGCTTTTTCAGCCAGATACTCGTACGCCCGCCAGCGGCTTTCATCACTGTGTGCGCCGGCGTCCAAGGCATCGCCGAGCGTCTCGTACAGTCGTGGTTGGGCTGGGAGGTTCGCCATGGAGTAGCTTTCGGCGAGGCCCTTGCTGATCGCGCAGAACCACCAGCGCTTGCGATTCTCGATCGTTCCCGCGACCTTGGCATCGAGAACCACGTCCGACATCACATAGCCCTGCGCATCAAGGTATGCACGCACAAGATCGTAGCTGGCGCTATCGCGCGCCTGCTCGACGTTCTCCGACACTACGACAGACGGATTTACCACCTCCAGGATCCGCAGCAGACCATAGACCGCCAGCGCATCCGTGGGATGCTGCTCGGCGTTGTCCAGTTTCCGCTTCGCTTTGCCCGACAGGCTGTGGCCGGTGCAGGGCAGCGAGACCTGCAACACATCGACGTGTGAAAGCGCCTGCGCATCGATTTCCTCCAGCGATGCTTCATAGAGCCGGGTGTCGGAGCCGATCGCGTCGTTGTTCTGCGCAGCCAGTTCGAGGTACGCGCCCTCGCGATCCACAATCCAGTCCACGCGTGTACGCAGACCCTCGCGCTCCAGACCTTCCTTCAGCGCCAACGTCGAGACGCCCGCCCCAGCGCACAGAGTCGCTTCGGTCAGGTACCCGTCACGCACGTGCTCCCGAGTGCGCTTCTCGCGCTGTTCGAGGGCGAGGTCGGCAGGGTGTAGATCGAAAACGATTTCGCCTGCCGCTAGCGTGGCGCGTACGCGCGCGCCCTCGCCCAGGACATCGGAAAGCGCGCCACCCGTGACGTCTACGATCGGCGTCTGCCTGATCTCCCCGCCTTCAAGCGCCTTTTCCCGCTTCGATACTGTGCGATCACCTGCAGCATCTACCTTGAGCCGAACCTGGCGGTTGACCAGGTCAAGTTCTACTCGGAACTTGGATCCCGGCAAGAACCCGCACTTGCCCAGGCGAAGACCTTCCAGCCACAGCCGCGGTTGACCCCGGCTGTGTCCGAGCTTTGTGTAACTCACCTGCACGTGAGCCGGAAATCCGGCTTGACCGTTGGGAGGTAAGGCGGTCGCGGCCTGCGTTGCCGCCGCCAGCGCGGTCTGAGGCGGAAGCTTCCTCAGCATGCCCGCACCTCCGGCTGCAGCTGGCAGACCCCACCGCCGCCGCCGCCCTGACGCCGGTCGGCCACCACGGACCAGTAGCAGTCGATGCCAAAGCCGAACACGGTCTCAAAGTTCCGCGTCGGCTCCAGCAGCCCGTGCCGACGGAGCAACTCGGCGCACTCGTAACGCGCCTGGTCAGCGCCCTCGCCCGCCATCCGCTGTCGGTAGTACACCAGCCAGCACCCGACCTCAAAATGATCCTGAGCGGCCCGGAACTCCTTATACCCGTCCCGAGGTTCGAGGATCCTCCCGGCCCGTGCAGCCGTCTCAACAACCGCTTGGGTCGTATTGCACTTCCTGCGCAGATCATCGCGCGTCGAGGCGGAGATCGGCGCCCGCACCATACGTCGGACGCTCATGGCTTGAACGCCCCCTCGTACTCATCCTCTGGCTCTGCTGCCGGCGAGGCCTGCAGTGCGGCAACGTGTTCATTGATGGCCATGCTGCTCGCAATAAGCGTCTTTGCCACCAAGAGTGTTTCCGGATACGACTTCCCGCTGGTATGCGCTGCCCCGTCAGCAAATACGGAGCGATGCTGCCCTTCAACCATCGGGCCGGTGCCCAGGAAGATTGTGGCCCGCGGCTCGTCCAGGAAGACCCGTACTTCCCCGTGGGATTGGTCTGCGCGCTTGCCGTGCATGTTGAGCGGCTCCAGGAACGCACTGATGCTGTTGCCAGGCCCACCCATGTACCAGGTCAGCTCGTGGCGTTCGTACAGCTTCCACTGATGGCCCGCGGGCGCTGGCAGATCGGCCATCATCTCTTTGAGGTGCCCCACCACCGACTCGGCCACGCCGCGACGGTCGCTCTCCCATTGCGTGCCTTCGGACGCCGGCTGCTGGGAGTGGCGCGATCGCGCCCACAGCGGGCTCTCAGCAAGCGATCCACCCAGCAGCCCGGCCGCGGTGCCGTGCAACTTGAGCCGGTCGCCCAGGTCGTCGGCTTCAGCCTTTGGGGCAGCCGACTGCAGCCGAACCAGGGCTGCAGCTGCTGCTTCCAGCTGCGTGGTCAAAGACACCGCCAGCTCGTGGTTACCAGCATCGACGGCACGGTCACGCGTAACCTGGCCCGTTCGCGCAAAATCACTCAACGCCGCCGACATCACTTGGCGTTCGGCTTCGGAGACGTACAGCGGCTGAAGGTTGTTGTCCATATGCACCTCAGCCCGCCATCGCCAGGCGGGACGCACCCGTCAACGCATCCTGGAGCGCGGTATCGGGTTCATCCCCGCTGCCAATGGCCTCCAGCAACTCCGGCAGCTTGTCGTACATCTCGATGTCGCGGTGCTGATCGCCGTCCAGCTCCAGCGTCTGGTGACGGCCGCCACCCCAGTAAATTTCCAGCTCGGCCCTGGCCGTATGCTGCTCCGGCTCCCTCGGGGTCCAGCCGCTATCGTGGTACTCCCGGTAGCCTTCGCTGGCCGGGCAGTACGACGTCGTGCGTTCACACCCATCTACGCTCACCAGCGTGTAGTGGATCGACGGCTTGTTCACATCGTTCATGGTGGCAAAATCCTGTCAGGCTGCGGCTAAATGCCCACCCCGGCGTGCCGCGCACGCCAATTTTGCGCCACTTTCATTGGTAAATCTACGGCTTTTTTATGTCGCCATATGTGCGCCGCGCCGCCCCGGCAGCGCGTTCGGTGGCGAACGGCCCGGCGACAGCCTCCGACCACTCGCCACCGCGTAACCTCTTGCACGTCGCGGTGTCGCGAGCGCTCGCTGAACTACATGTGCAGTCCGCACACCACGCGCATGCTCCATGTTCCAATAAACGCGCACTGTTCCATCCTTTCAACCACCCCGCACATCACTTGCGCTCACTACTGCCGTTCTCGCCCCCATAATTGGGGAGATTTGCCATCAGGTACCGCCTTGATGCCGGCCCAAATAGCGAATGCGATCCGTGAGCCAGCCCCTAGCCTGCGACCTACGTATCCAGCTGCCGCGCTGCACCGGCCTCAACCTGACGACGCTCTTCCCCATCCGATGCCGGCGTGAGCCACCCGTCATCACCGCAGCTCGCCGCCATCCACCGCATCCGCCTGGCGCGGTTGTCCTCCCGTTCGCGTTCCAACAGGGCGGCCAAGCGGTTGGCACGGTTGTTGGCCTCCCGGATCTTGTTGTTCGCCGCCTCCATGTTCGGCACACGCGCCACCAATCGAGCCAGCATCGCCAGCTCGACCTCAACATTGCGCTCAGGGAACGCGTAACGATCCAATGCGCTCGCATAGGCGTCGTCGCCTGGCACCCGAGTGTAGAACCGTAGCGCAGCCGCGGCGCCGGCAGCCGCCTTCACAGTGCCCTTGTTCGTCACCCACAAAAGGCCCCAGCGCTCCGGCAGTTCGTCGACATCAATCAGACCTTCCGGGCACATGAAGTAGCGCCATTTGCCGACACCTTGCGCGGGATTGATCCGATGCTCTTTGCGCGCGTCGGCCAGAAAATCGGCGCGTGACACCTTGACTTCGATCAGCACGCTACCGTCCTGGAAGCCCGCGTGCCGCCATCCGATAGCATCTGGCTGCTCCCCCCGCCAACCGGGATAGCATTCCGTCTGCGCCACCGAACAGCCGTGTCCGCCACCAGAATTGTGCTTTCTCAGCCACCGAACAGCGACTGCGCACAACGCCCTGTGCGTCACGGCGGCCGAGCGCCCTTCTTTGCGTTCCGATTCGCCTTCTTCCGTCACCCGAATCTCTCCTGCGCCGACGAGTCGGCTAGTCTTTTGACACCATCACCATCACATCAGCTCTTCACTGACATCCGAGTGTCTCTCCGGGCGCCCAACGAAGCCGGAGCCGTGGTCCGGATGGGTGTATTTGCGAGCTCCCCAAGCAGGAAGCCTTGGCCGTAGCCAATCCCAATGTCGATGCACGCCTGCCTTTTCTCCTCGGTATCGATGTTCTCCGCGACAACGATGAACCCCTCCCCTTCCGCGAGAGAAAGCACACGGGAGACGTCCCGGCTGTACTCACTGCGACGCCCGAGCATCACGCCAGCGAGCTTCACGATGTCCGGCTTGAACCGAACAATGTCATCGAACGAGAAACAGCCATCCCCGAAATCGTCAAAGGCCACTTTCGCGCCCGCCGCTTTCACGCCCGCGATGAATGAATGCACCGCCCTGGGGTTCGTGACCGCAATCGACTCAGTGATCTCCACGACCAGCCGATCAGCCTGCTGAAGATGCATGAACACTGCCGCCACCAGAGGGCCGCAGTTGCGCTCAATTGTGCTCACCGATGCGTTCACACCAATGCGGATACCCGGCGAACGAGAGAGAAACTCAGCCGCCTGGTCAAGCATCGCGAGATCGACCAGCTCAATGAAGCCATAGCTCTCAGCGAAGCTGAGCAGCTCAATGTGACTACGCTTGCTGGTGCTTCGCGCGAGCGCCTCGAAGTACAGCGCTTCCCCGCTCAGGAGGTCGATCACCGGCTGGAACACCGGAACCACAGCCAGCGCCATACTCGGCCGCCCCTTCATTCACATGCTCCTAGCCGATCGCCCAATCGGGCACGCATGGCCGCAAACGCCTCCCGGCGACCCACGTTTCGGCCATGCGAGAGCACCGCTCCAAACAGCGCCCCAAGCTCCTGGGCGCCAGCACGCGCAGCGATAGACGCCACGACATGGCCTTCGTCATCCATCAACTCAACACGCTGACCGCGACAGGAGAGCCTGAGTCCAAGATCTGAAAGTGGGACACCGTCAAGCAGCTGCTGAGTCAGCAGCTGCTGTGTTTTTGCATACCGGGAAGTTGCTGCAGCCATAGAAAGGTCCTCGTGACGAATTTCGCAACTGCATCGTTCCCTTGGCGCACTTCTCGCAGGGTGCACCGCTGCCGCCGCCCGCCTTCTTGCCGCCCTTCGACGCAGTCTTTCGCTTCCCCGCTGTCTTCGCAGGAGGCGAGCGACGCTGGCCCAGGTCAGGAAGCACGATCCGCAGCTGACGGATCTCCCCCAACATCGCGTTGATCTGCCTGGCTTGGAACGCCATGAACTGTTCCAAGGTGATCTCCCCGGCTTCGATCTTCGCAAAGGCCATGTCCCACACAGCAGTGGCATCCGGGACCGTCAGTGACCTTGGAAGCGCTTCGTAGAGTGCAAGACCCGCAGCCGTTGGCGCGAAGAACTTTGCCTTCTTCTTGCCAGCGATATGCTCCACCACGCCAACCTCGATCAGCTTGGGCGCGAAGGTATGCCGCGTGGCAGGCGTGCCAATTCCGCAGCCCTGGGCCTGATCATCCGCCCCGGCCTCGCTCTTCTTAAGCATCGCCACAAAGTGCGCTTTCACCTGCGGCGTGGTCACGTACTTGTGAATGTTGACCATGGCTTCGAGCAGCGTATCGTCAGTGAACCGCGAAGGCGGCTCGGTCTTCTTGTTCTCCCGGTCGAGCCCCTCGCACCGCGCGGCCTCGTCCTGCCGCATGGCGGGCAGATTCACATCGTCGCCCTTGTCTTGCGACGCCGCTTCATCATCGGCAGTCTGCTCGGACTTACCGTACAACTCCTTCCACCCTGGCTTCAACGTCGTGCGGCCACTGGCGATGAAGTCGTGACCCGCGACTTCAGCACGCACGCTGACCTTTCGGTACGTGTGCGGCGGCATGAACTGCGCCAGGTACCGGCGGGCAATATCTTCGTAGATGCGCCGCTCTTCGCCGGAAAGAGCGTCTAGATTCGCTGCTTTTGGCGTCGGCACAATCCCGTGGTGGGCTGTGACCCTTTTGTCGTCAAACGCCCTGCTCTTGCGACCGATATCCAACTGGCTGAGCTGCGCCGGCAGGTCCGTTCCGCGGAACCCCTCACGCACTGCCTGGACAATTTCACCTGCCTCCGCATGCTGGCTCATTGGGAGATACGCGCAATCGGTACGCGGGTACGTGACCAGCTGGGAATCATAGAGCCCCTGCACAACCTTCAGGGTTTGCTCCAGACCCATGCCATAGCGGCGCGACGCCAGGCGCTGCAGTTCGTCAAGCGAGAATGGAAGCGGTGCGTTTTCGTTCTTCTGCTCGTCACGGTATTCGGCAATCCGTCCGGGCTTGCCTGCAACCTGCTGGTGCACCATGGCGGCGACTGCGGCGTCAAGCAGCCGGCCGTTCTCGTCGACACCAAGTTGCCCGTCGCGCGGGCGCCACTTGGCGCGGAACTTACCCGCCTGCACAGCGATCGTGGCAGTGAGCACCAGGTAGTCCACTGGCTTGAAGTTACGGATTTCCAGCTCCCGCGAGGCAATCAGCCCCAGCACAGGCGTCTGAACACGTCCGATGGATACGTGCCCGTTCGAGCCCGCCTCTCTTGCCTGAAGCGTCACGCATCGGCTGTAGTTCATCCCTACCAGCCAGTCCGCGCGGCCTCGTGCGATAGCCGCATCGCGCATCCGCGCGAAGTCACGATTGTCCCTCTCATCTGCAAGGACGCGCTGGACGGACACATCATCGATGGCTTTCGGCAGTACTCGCTTCACTGGTACTCGGCAGCGGAGATCCTCCAGGACTTCGTCAACCAAGAGTTGGCCTTCGCGGTCGATATCGCCCGCGTGCACCACCACCGTTGCACGTGTCAGGAGCTTACGTACGGCGTCGATCATCTCCGCCTTGTCGCCCACCGGTACAAGCCGCCACTCGTCGTTAGCTGGAAGCAGTGGCAGGTGGTCAAAGGTCCAGGGAAAGCGCCCGTTGGCCCCGCGCTTGGCCTCTGGGTAAGTACGCTCGATGTAGTAGTCCGGCTCCGCCAGCTGGTACACGTGCCCACGGAGCCAGCACACCGCCCAGTTGGGACCCTCGATGTGGCTTCCCGATCTACCGACCGCCGGCGCGCTCTTCGCGAGGTGGCCAGCCAGCGCTTTTCCGACCGAGGGCTTCTCGGCTACGTACAGTTTGAACTCAGGCATGGGGTTCTCCACCACTTTCGTTGCCAAATCCTTCGGGACGAAGCGCGAAAGGGTTTTGTAGAATCACGGTGTTGGGGAACGGTCCCCGTAGCCGAGGACTCGAACGATGACGACGACAGGTCGCACCAAGGCCAAGCCGGTCAAGAGCGCCGCTGTGCGCAAGGGCTCTGCGACGAAGGCGCCTGCCCGAAAGAGCGCTCCCGCGAAAGCAACCACGCCAGCGAAGACGCCACCACCAGCGCAGGACGTCGCAGGCAAGTCGGTCGTGAGCCCTCGCAGCGCTGAGATGAAGGAAGCTCGGCGTTTCGCCCTTTCCCACAATTTTGGTCTGAGCAGCCGTATCCGCGATTTGCTGGACTCCAAACGCCCCGTGCTGCAGATCTTCGTCGACGAGAACCTGCCCCTCGCCAAGGTCCAGGAGTTCATTCAGCGCAAGTACGGCCCAAAAATCCCGGCCAAAGCGCTGAGCACTTACCTGGAAGCGAACTTCAAAGCGAAGAAGTGAGCACCTGGGCATGCGGCCTCACCGGATCAACCGGAACGAGGATGCCTGCATCAGCGCCGCCGCCAACGCAGCAGCAACGCCTTCAGGCTCTACCGGGTCGCCACTGGACGCCTGCAGAGTGACACTCAGCAGCGGCAGCGTGCGCTGCTGACCGGCTACCAGGCGCCACTCGCTGTGGCTCACCTGGATCGTTGCTGGGGCTGCCGGGTCCGCCTCGTGATATTCAAGCGTCAGGTCTTCGCCTGCACCGCCGTCGTCGGCCACATGGGAGAACCGCACATAGGGACACTCGGTGCCGAACTCCTCCGGCACCGGCAATGCTTCACAGATTTGCACCCAGATACTCATTTCGGCTCCTATCCTGCCAGGGAGAACGCGGGATGGCCTGCGTCACAATCGTTAGTATATCCATCTTTGCCGAGGATGAAATCGTTAATGGCGGCGCGGGCCTCGGGCGGGGCATACATGGATACACCAATGGAAGTGAGGGTCTTGAGGACTTCAGGCAGCTTGTCCGGAGAGAACCGGGCCACCATGTAGGCGCGGGTTCCGGCGAACTCCCCAGTGAGCTCCCGCAAGGCCTCGCTGCTGAAGTACTTACCGCCCCAGGCCTTCGTGCCTGGCACCGTCATCTTTAACAGGGGGCCATCCCGCTCGATGGCCGCGTGCCGGTCGAGCTCATACTCCCCCTGGCTGTTCGTCGACAGCTGCGTGTCCGGATGCTCGTGGATCAACCACGAAGCTACCGCAGGGGTCTCGATACGCACACGCAGTGAATTGATATGGTCGGGCCTGATGCCGGCGTTGAGCATCACGCCGCGGTGCCGCGCGCCGTGCTCATCGGTGTACATGACGCAGCTGCCGATCTTGTTGGCCGCTGCCATCTGGGCCGCCTTGAACAGATTGCCATCAAGGACGCACCGCGTCCGGGTTATCAGCCCTGCGGGGGCGGCGTCGAAGGCCTCCCAAAGACCATACGCAGGCGAGCCGACCGGACGCGTCGAGAATGCAGGGTCTTCCATAAGCGCATACAGGCTGCGCTCCACCAGTTGGGACTGCCCAGGCACGGCAATCATCACCGTGTATTGTCCGGGGTTATGCATCTTCTTCTCGTTGTTCGGCAACGTGATGTCCACCATCACACCTTCCGTTCTGGCGTTTTCGGCCCCGGAGAACGTCACCAGCGCGCCAGGCGCACATCGCGGGAGTGTTCGCGCAATGAAGTCAATGCGGTCGCGAAGGCGCTTTACTGCATTAACCTCCGTGGCGGCCAACAGCTCGTCTACGCTCTCCTTGCGGTTTTGAGCGCCATCCTGCAGCAGCTTGGGCGCCAACCGCTCCAGAGAGCCCGCCATGCGGGTCAGGACGCGCGCCAGCGGGTGCCCATAGGCTGAGTCAAAGCGCGCCTCGGTGCGCTCGCAACGGGCCTTGACGTCCACCGCACGCAGCGGCAGCACTTCCTCGGTGTAGCTGACGGTTTTGAGGAAAACAGGCTGCTCAAACACCGAACCGGACTGAGCGTTCCCACCCTCAAAAACGATTCGAGAAACCTCGGTGGCGCGAAGATCCAGATCCTTTGACTTGAACGGGTTCAAGCCCTTCTCATCCAGTTCCTTGATGATCCGGGTGTACTCGCTGGTGATCTCCTCGTAGATCGCCTCCTGCTCGGCATTACGAAGCATCACCAGCCTGCTGGTGAGCTTGGTGATGAAATAGGCCTCCTGCTGGAACCCGGAATCGTCGCCTTCGATATCAAGATCGATGTCGAGTCGATGCGCAATCAACGGATTGCTTTCGAGATACCGTCTTGCCACCTGGTCGCCGACCACGTTGATGAAATCGGGCACGTTTCTGTCCAGCGCGGCCGAATCCTGATTGGCCGTGGTGTTGGCCGAGAGCTTTCGCATCTTCGCGTTCTGCATGGCGATGGGGCGGGCCTCGCCGATCAGCCCTGAGGAGAGCGTTTCAACTTCGGGGCTGCTGACCTGGCCTTTGCGATTCACCCGTCCGAAAAACTGGACCCGCACATTCACATCGGCAGCCGACTGCAGCTCGATCAAGACCCGCTGCCTCTGGTCGTCGAACTTCTCGCTGGCGTGCAAAGAGATGCCGGTCGAACCAGCCCGCGTGAGCAAGAGCGCGTCGGTTTCTCCCATGTTGAACTCGCGCACGATCCGGGCCTTGGGGCGCTCAGGCCTGACAGTGGCCACGGCCTTGGCCTCGCCGGTTATGGCATCTGTGCGTCGCTCGATGCGCAGACTGCGGCCGCTGAGCTCGTCCGCTGCATAGCCTGCCGCTTCAAGCCGCGTTCGGATTTGATCCAACGGCGAGGCCGGAAGATCGGGGAACTCGCCGATCAAGCTCTCAATGCTAGCGATGAGCTTAAGCGTCTCTTTGCTGGTTACGTCCCGCCGAACCACCTCGCCATAGCCGGTCATTTCGCTGTAGTAGCGCAACTTGTCCAGCATCCTCCGGAGCACGTCGGAAAACACGAGGTCTTGGCCAAGGTCTACCCCGGCCGCAAGGTCCTGCTCGGCGTTGACAGCGGCGGCGGCATTTGCCACCTCTTCGTCCAGGTCCTCGAAGCTATCGACTCGGCTGTTGGTGATTACGTCCCTGAGCAGGGACTCCATGGTGTTCTCCAGCACGATTACTGGCTTCTTGCCAGCCTCCAGGGCCGCAATCGCGCGGTCTACTGCCAGCTCTGTCTTGATCGCCATCTGGAACTGCCGGTAGATCGAGAACAGGCGGGAACCGAAGTTCATCGAGATCGCGCCCATGCGCGCGCCCTTTCGCTCTTGCTCAGGAATCAGCTCACGCAGCTTTTCGATTTCCTTGTTGCGCTCGCTGACCATCACATTGATGTCGCCGGAGACGAAGTTCATCAGCTCAAGGATTTCGGCCAGCTTGTCCGATAGTTCGATGTTGCGCTGCAGGCGTGTGCTGTCAGCTACCGTATCGAACGTTAGCGCGCTCAGGTCATGCTCTCGGCGGATGAACACGCCATCGCGGGCCATCATTCCTGACAGCACCTCCTGGAGAACTTCACCGCCCGTTTGCAGGGTCTCCGGGAGACCGGCAACATCGACCGATTGCGGGAAGAGCGCGCTATAGATCAGCACGTTCTTTGCTCCCTTCATCGAGGTCGCCGAGCTATAGGTCACCGCGCGGCTTGCCTCGATCGCGGCCGCGATGTTTCGCCCGGTGTTCGAGTCGCCCGCCGCATTGTGAGCCTCGTCCAACAGCAGCTGCGCATCACGTGCTGCACCAGCAATCCATCTGGCCTTCGCCGATGTGGTGGCGTTCCGATTGAACTGGCTGTAGGTGGCCAACACCAGATTGAACTCCGATGGAATCGCATCCTCCGCCAGTGCCCGCTGGAGGGTGGACCTCGGTGTCGCCGGCACCAGCGTCTCGCCCGACTTCGGGTCGTACACGGGAACGCCGTCATTGACGATCATCGGCTTGAACAGGTCGGCAGATCCAATGTCCTGAACGTCTCGCCAAAAATCGGTGAACAACGTCGGCGTCTCGGTGAGGAAGACCGTCTGCCTGCCGCGGAGAACTGCATAGCGAGCCATGGCAGCCATGACACGTCCCTTGCCGAGGCCGGTCTGGTCGCCCTCCAGGCAGCCTCGCCCATACTGCTCTGCGTAGATGCAAAGCGCGACCGCGTCTACCTGCTCGGGCGACAGGTACTCGCGCTCACGCATCTCGTCTACTCGCCAATGCAGATTCTTTGCCACGAACTCGTCGATATCGCCATGTTCGTCAACAATGCGCTCCAGCGCCGAACGGGTGGCAGTTTGCAGATTCCGTGGAATCATCGCCGACGCCTCGCCGACGCGTGACTGGGCGATGTATGGCGATTGATAGCTGTTCTCGTCGACAGCTGACACGTTCGCCGCGCCGTCCACCTCGCCGTCCGGCGGCAGTGGGTCGGCATGGTTGGTGGATGCCTGCGCGGTATTTACGTCCGCTTCTATGCTGTCTCCCGGCAGATCAAGATCCATCGCGTCGAACATAGGCCCAGGCGTTGCGTCGCTCAGCACGATCCGGTTGGATGACACATCCAGGTGTGACGCGTCGAACGCCGGGGACGGCTCATCGGCTACCTGGTTCAGCAGCAGCGCCGGGACCGGTGCCTGCGCGTAACGCGCCCGCATGTTTCGCGCCCACGTGATGACGGACTCGTGGTCCTGAAGGACGTCCAATCTGTCAGGGATCGGGCTGGCGCTTGCACCCTTGGCGCCGACGACGACCAGCCGCACGGGGAAGCCGGCGCCTTGCTTTGCGTACAGTCCGCCATCGACCTCCACCACATCGACCTGGTAGTGATCGGCCAACCAGTTGAACAGGTAGCGCGACCCTCCCCTGACCTCGCCCGCCTTGCTGTCGAGGGCGTTGTCGCCGCCCACGATGTAAACAGCCAGCCCATCATCCCGTCGCAGACGCAGCGAGTTGACCAAAACCAGATGATCGAGCCTTCCCACCTTCAGCCCGTCGATCATGACGGGTCGCGCAAGCCCGCCGAATGGCGGATTGCACAGCACGGTGTCAAATTTCCCATCGGGCGCCGGCGACGGCGGCGGATCCGCCAGGAAGTCGCCGACCGATACCGCGATGTCGGGACGGTCGCGCCGGACCGTTGCCACGCGAGCGGGATCGATGTCGACCGAATGGATGGTCGCGTCACGTATCAGTGACACCAGCGACGCGTTGCCGATAGTGGGCTCCAGCAGAAGCTTCCCCCGTTGGTCACCTGCAATGTGCTGGACGGCCACTGCCAACGGCAGCGTCGTGGAGTACTGCTGATTGATGATCGAGCTGGTGGTTCTGGCCTTGAACGGGGGCTGTCCTTCTTCGAGTCTCCTGGCGAGCTCGAAAGCCGGCATATCGGCCGCGCCATGGGCGCCAAGCGTGCGCACCAATGCGGCCTCGACGGCCTCCTGCCAAACCCTGAGCAACGGGGATGTCTCCACCTGCTCCTCGGCAGCGTCGTTGACCACGGCTGCCCAGCGCCGCAGGTCTGCGTACCGCATTGGCTTGCCCCGCCGCATTTCGACCACGAACCCATCAGCGCAGCCAGCAAGTTCAACCGCATCCGGCGCCCGCAGAAAGCGTGAGGCGCCGGCAGCACCCGCAAGCTCGCTCTCTCTGCCTACCACCTCCTGGTCGCGGCGTACAAATCTCCCAAGCTCGCTCTCGAAAACGGTTTCCCCAGCCGAGTTGCGGCCAAGCTCCCTGATGGCGCCGATGATGTTGTTGGCCTGCAGGTCGCCACTGTTGACCGGGTCGCCGGCGTTCGCTCTGCGCGGTAGCGCCCTGACTACACGGCCAACCGGAACCTCTACAGGCTCGGCGCCAGGGAACGCGCGGCGCAGTTCGCCGAGCGTGAACTTGAGCTCGTCGCGCAGCACCAATCCACGTGGAGATTGGTAGAAGCCGAGCTGCGCCAGAGCGCTGAGCGTAGACGGGGCGACTTCGTCGCCGCCGAGTAGCACAAGCTTGCGCGTGCCGGACGGGAACTGGGCACCTACCAGACGCACCCTGGGATTGGCCGGGTCCAAGCGCACCCAGCGAACGAGCGTATTTGCATCCATCGAAGATCTCATGAGGTTCTGGAGCTCAATACGACTCAGCCGCCCGGAGGCGGCTGAGTCGGCTACTGCAACGAGCGATTACGGAGCCGGGCTTTCGGCCGGCTCATCTTCCGGTTCCGGCGCCACCGCCGCCTGGGCCTTGGCATCGATGTGCGCCGTGGCGATTTCGTGCGCGGCATGGCGGCCGGGCCGATCGGCGATCACGTTGATCGGCGAGAAGCCGGCAATGGTGTCATTACGGGCCACGCCCGGCAGGACAACACTCGCAAAGCGGTTCGGTTCCTTGCCGAAGGCGATCTCGTAGCGGGTCACCTTGTTCGCCTTCAGATCCGAGACGAGCTTGTATGCCGCGTTGTCGTCCTTGAGCGGGTTACCCGCATAGCTCAGGCGATAACCCGGGATCGAGTCGATCTTGAGCGTACCGTCGGCCAGGCCGGCCAGCAGGTCGGTGTTGGCGATGTCGCGGAACACATTGTTCTTGAACAGCTCTTCGAGGGTTGCTGCCGGGTCGGGCAGGTACTCGTCACCTTCACGCTTGTACTGGCCATACACCAGGCGATCGATGACTTCCTCGCCATCGGTGACGCGCAGCAGTGCCAAGGCGCGCGTGCCACGGCCCAGTTGCTCGGTCAGCGCGGCACGCAGCTCTTCTTCGCTGGTCACCAGCTTGGCATTGTTCGGCTCGACTGTGTCGATGAAGACGGACGGCTTGGCGTCCTTCGACAGCTTGTTCAGTCGCTCGATGCCCCATGCGCGGTCGAACTCGCGCGAGAAAGTGCCGTGCTCGGTCTGCACGCGTGCGGTGAACTTCTCCTGCGAAACCGGAATCGTGATGGTGCGCGGTTCTTCGTTGCCCTCGCGGTAGTTCGGGTTCTCGAAGCTGACGCGCGGCGAAGTGGCCATGACGCCTTCCAGGAAGCTGCGGTCCGAGTGCGTGGCCTCGTTGGCCTTCTGCAGCGTGTTGACCCAGCGCGAACTGACGACCATGCGGTCGTCGTCGGAGACCTGGTCGGTCAGATAGCACGATTCCAGGGTCAAGACCGAACCGGCGGCATTCTCCGGCTTGTCGAAGATCTTTCGGCTACCGCCATGCCCCTTCACGAAATTGCTCACCGCGCGTTCCGCGTCGTCGCCGCGGAACTCCACTGCCACAGGCAGGTCGCGGCCGGCACCGGGCACTTCGTTGAGCACGATGCCGGTCAGCTTGAGGCTTTCCTTGTCGCCGACCTTTTCGACCACAGCGGTGGACACCTGCAGGACGGCGGCGAAGGTATTGGGGGTGCGGCCACCGCCCTTCGGGGCGGCGGACTCACGCAGGGAGCGAAGTGCGGACATTGCGATCTCCAGATAATGTCGAAAGGAGGACCGCACTGCGTACTTGCGGCCCGAGACCCGTATGGGCTCGGGATCAATCTACCACTTTCGTTGGCATATACGCACGCGTTTTTTGCCATCCATCGTGGTTATTTCGCGTATCTTCGCGTATTTCCGCGTATCTTTCGGACTTTACCGAATCAGGAACGCTTCGAGGCTCTTACCTTGGGCAACCTGCTGCGCCAGCCATCGCGGCTGCCGCCCGCGTCCGCTCCATGTTTCTTCTGGGTTCTTCAGGTTTCGATACTTTGGGGGTACGGGGCCCAGCTTTCGCTTCCCCGCCTTCTTGGCCGCAGATGGGCGGCGCGACTTCGCCACCTTCACATCCCCTGCCCTGGAGCCGTAGAGCTCTGCGATCGTGTAGCCGTGATCACGGACGTACTTGTCGATCTTCGCGCGCATCGCTGCCGCCTTCGGCCTGACGGCCAGCTTGGCTTGCTGCTTTTCGGCCTTGGCAATCAGGGAAGCCAGCTGCTTTGCCGTATAGCCTTGCACATCAATCATCATTCCGAGCTCCGAATCCAAGGTTGGAGCCCGATATTAGCTAACAACGCCGCTAGCGCCGAGCAGCCAGCGCTTGTGCCTTGGCTACTGCCAGGCAGCGGTAAGCAGCTTCTGCTCTTCGACAGTCGTCAAGCCAGACAGTTCAGCCACCAAGTTACGCAGCACCAGCAGTGCCGTGTGCGCAGCTGCTGGTGAGGGCGCAACCTCATCGGCCAGCCTCAATGCGAATCCGATGTCCCGGGCCCTTATGGGATCCGCGCGGAGTCTTTCGAGCGCCTCGACCACAGTGGCTTCACAACCGAGTGCAGTAGCGGGGCCGGCCTGCGTGCCGGGTTGCACCGTGCAACTTTTGCTGGGCGCCGGCATCACCCGTGAGATCCGGTTCGACGTGGCGCCGGGTCACGACCGAGCAGAATGACATTCGGCGATCCAGCCACCTCGATGTCGTCCGCTGCAGCCTGGCTACCCATGTCAGGCTCGTAGCGCTCGCGCACCCACCCCAGCAGATCTTCAGGGGTCAAATTGAACTGCCGTGCGGCCAGCGCCAGGTCACCCCAGTCCATCGCACCCATGCTTTGATCGAACGCCTGGTCGAACTCTTTGACGGTCATATCGCGGGCGAGCAGCTGGCGCCAATGCGATGCCTGGATCTGCATCGTGTGATGCCGGTTGTCGTCGCGCCAGATCGCCCCCTTGGCCACGTCCGGCGTCACGCGGACCTGGCGGAAGAACGGCTGCGTGACGGACACGACCACGCGGCATTGCCCGCCACCGATCATGTACTGATCCGTGCGCGCCAAGCCGCTGCGACCCCGAGCAGCCTTCGCCGGAAGTACCTGCGTGATCGCAGAATTGGCGCCCAGAAGCCGTGAGAGCAGCTCCACCGCCGCCAACGCATCTTCCGCCTTGGTGAACGCACCAAGCTTCACACGCCAAAAATGCACGCGCTGGGAGTCCAAGCGCCATGCGCCGCCGTCAAGCCGGAGGCCAAGCATGCCCATCAATTCGACGATGGTGCTCACCCGAAGGCCGCGGATGTTGCCACCCAACCAGGACGCTACGTTGGCGCGTGGGATATTCGCCGCCCGAGAGAGCGTATAGATGTCGTATCCCAACAGTTGCGCCAGCAGATGAGCCAATCCGCTCACCGAGATTTTCGTTTTCGACATCGAATGCTCCTAGTCTTTTGACCCCATCACCATCACATCAGCTCTTTTCCGCCGCCTGCTTAGGCTGTCGCGATCGATTGCCGACTCTCATGTTCACGTATTGCTTCGTCTCGCCGACCAATGCCTACCTCTGCGACGCCGCAGGAAGCCATCAGTCCACGCACCATCTCTTCCGCCACGGCCACATCCTGTGTCAGCCAGATTCGCTGGACGGCTTCCGAAACCGCCCTCTCGCTGTCGACCAGGATCCTGTTGACGCCGAGCAACCTGGCGACACCTGAAGCGACTTCACCGGTCGCACGCAGCATGGCCACAGCGCCGCCATCCGCGATCATCAGGAAAAATGACTCCCGACAGCCGGCCGTGGTAACGACGCCCACCGAATATCGACCCATGACATCAAGAAGCACCTTCAAGCCGCCCATCAGATGATCGTCAGCGCCCAGATCCCACCTGTGCAGGGACCTGGTCAGCGTCAGATCCCAATGGAGGCCCAGGGCGAAAAGCACCGCGCGCAACTTGACATCCGAAATGTTGCGCCGGCCGCCATGACTGCGGATGAAGGACGACAGGTTGCTCCTGTGCGTCTCCGCTTCCACGGCAACCTTCTGCAGCGAAACCCCCTGCCATCGCTGGGTCCCGACCACAAAGCCCAAGGCTGCAGCCATACGGCTACGCATTGCGGATTCGGCTTCGTCGTTAGCCACTTTCGTTGTCATTTACAGGCCTTTTATCTAACAATAATAGTGCATTTTCGCGAACACCGAAGCAAGCCATGACCGCGCCCGCCCAGCCACGCCTCACCATCGAACTGATCCCTTCCAGCTGCTGGTACAAGAACGTCCGCAGCAACGTCCGTGTGGCAACCTGGTCCCGCCTCCAGTCCCTGATCTCTACCGCCTCCGGAGGCCGCTGCGAGGTCTGCGGCGGTCAAGGGCCCCAGCATCCGGTGGAATGCCACGAGGTGTGGACGTTCGACGACCGCCTGCTTCTGCAGCGCCTCGATCGACTCGTCGCCTTGTGCCCGGCGTGCCACGGGGTCAAACACCTCGGCCGATGGCTTGCCCGAGGTCAGGTTCAGCGCCCACTCGCTTGGTATTGCCATGTGAACCAAGTCACGCCTGCGGAAGCGGCCGCCGCAGTTCGAGCCGCGCTCGAACTGAATGCCCAACGCTCCCGTCGCCAGTACCAGCTCGATGTTTCGTGGCTTCAGCGAGTCGGCGTCGATCTTGCGGCGCATGGCGTGGAGGTTGGTCATACATCCGTCGCCCTGGACTACTAGCGCCACGCCTGCACCAGCGCCCGCATCCTGGCAGCGTGCTCGGCATCGACACGCTGCGCGTCCTTCTTGACCTGGTCGTACCGGGTGCGCATGCGCGCGGTGTATTCGTCGTTGGTTTCGTTGGGCAGGAAAGCCAGCTCAGCGGCGATCTGGTCCTGCAAAGGCGAGACTACCGTCGGAACGCTGGCCGCCGGCGGCGATATTGGCGCGTACTCGGTAACCGGCGCCCTGGAGCCGGCCTGCGCCGGCGTTCCGGCGGCAGCGGCCGGCTCCGGCAGGGGAGCGGTCAACCGGTTCACAACCTGTGCCTGTGCGGCGCCAAGAACGCCAGCCGCACTGATCAATGCGAGCATCCAAAGACGAGCTCGGTTATGCACGGCGGTCACCTTGGGCCACTGCCCCCTGCAGACGGGCAGCGTCATACTTGCCCTTGATCTCGCGGATGAGTTCATTGATCACGCCATCTTCCTTTTCGCTATCCACCATGACACCGCTGTTCTGCAGCGCCAGCTTGCGGCGTTCGATCTCCGGCAACACTGTGCCCGCCGGATAGAGCGCTGCGAGCAGCCGCCGTGTCTCTTGTCCGCCGATCTGCGAATAAAGGACATCGCGAACATAGGAATCCTCGTTCGAGGTCGAAAAGGCCCAAAGCCGGATGCCCCCCATCTTCAGGTTGAGCAGCTGGGTGACCGGCCCGCTTCTCGTCTTGAAGATCACCACCATCGTCGAGCCATCCTTCGCGGTTGGAGGGCGAATATGCTTCTTCGCCGCGTGGAGCACTGTCGGGGACGCCTGCCACTTGTCCCGCATCAGCTCAGCGGAATCGTCATCCGTTGGCGAAAGAACAAAATTGCCTGTCGAGAACGAGAGCACGGCCTCTGGGAAGTCCTGCGGCCGATGCGAAATGAGCGTCAGCATCACGCCCCACTTACCACCCTCTCGTGCATCCAGCTCAAGCTGATTTTGTACAGCGGCAGCCTTGGACGTGCGATGTACCTCGTCGAACACCAGGTGCTTGCGGTTCTGCCGGATCTCGCGAATGCGCTGTTCGTGATGGCCCTTGTACTCGGGCGGGAAGGAATCGATGTGCTCCTCGCGCAGGTAGAAGTTGCGGGCAGCAGCATGCCTGGCAAGCATGTAGCAAACGTTGGTCTGGTGATCAGCCACCGCACTACCCTGTTTTGCCACCTCATCCAAGTCGATCGATACAATCCGTGCATCGCCAACGTCAAATGCCGTTGGCCGCGACAGGATCGGGTAGCGACGAATGGCCTCCGATAGCATTCGCGCGAATGCCTGTAGCAGCGGCTCGCCCGAGTTGGTCAGCTTTTCCCCGTACAGGTCAGCAAACTGCCGTTCACGGCTGACAGCGGCCAGATCCGTCAACGTTGGGACGGCGTAGCGCTGCGCAAGCGACGCTGCGTGTATGTCGCCGCGAGAGAACAACTGGTCCACGATCTCCCACCAGGTGGTGTTGCGATCGACATGGAGCCCATGCGCGACAATGGCCCGATCGACCAGTTCAGCGCCCTCCGTTTGCGGACTGTACCGGCGCGGCTGCGCATTGTCGGCGAAGTGCTTGTACGCATAATCGATGACACCTGCGCAAAGCCCGGCCATGCCGTCCGCCGGATGCGGTTCTCCCGGGGGCGTCATAAGCAGCGTGGTGAAATTGACGGCCAATGCCTCCTCGTGCGGGAGCGGGCGCCGGCAGCCAAGCTGTGTGTCGAATGGGTTCACGGAGTCCTCGGGGCGCATCCGCATCCGGAACTGTACGACCTGGTGCTTGGACTGCTCCGTCGCCGCCTCCCGGATAAGCGATGTGAAACCCGAGCTAGAGCGACCGATATCGATGATCGCGATATACGGCAGGTCGGTCAGACCCGGAGACAGGGTGAATGCCAGATTCATGGCGTTCACCAGCACCGACTTACCCGCGCGGGGCTCGGCGATAACTGTGTTGATCCAGTTCGACTGAACGGAGGACGAAGGCTGGAACGGAAACAGCTTGCCGTCCGGCGAATTGAACATCAACGCGCCGAAATCCCAGGGTGACGCCGGTCTGTAGAAGCTCAGCATTTGCGTGACGTCCGCCAGCGCCGCGCAGGCAACCGTCGCCGGGCTGTTCAGACTCAACCCTGGCGTGGTCGCCACCAAGGCCTGAACCGGGTCGCCTGACAGCTCTCTGACGTCCGTGCCACCCCACGCCTGCACTGCGCGGGCGAGCTTGGATGTACGGTCTTCCAGCAGCTTCGCGTTGCCTGCTGGCGCCCAAGAGGTGAGATCAACCCGCAACTTCACGTCGAGCTCGTTCTGCTCACGTACCAGGTATTCGATGCGATCAGCTGCGGCACGCATGAGCCCGTTCTCCGGGTTGGTGAACCCGATGATCGCGGTAATCAGACGCTTGAAGCCCAGGGAGTTTAGCCCTCCCGACTCGATCTGGAACTTGATCCGCCATGGCGCGCGGGTATCCCTGACTCGGCGGAACAGTGCCTGAAACGGCACCGTCTCGTTCCCCGATTGGTGCATGAAGATGTACATCGGCTTGTAGGCGAGCGCCCCTACAGTGCAGGACGTCGAGCTCTCTTCCCTGATGTTGCGGGGCGCCAGCTGGCGGTCCAACCGTGGCCACAGCGCGCCAGACATATCCGCCGGATTACGCCGCTGCTCGCGCACAGGGATCTTGTCGCCGGGGAGGCTTGGGCGCCACTCTGCCGCCGTGAACTCTCGGTCAATCGACATGCGCATGTCCCGGCAAGCGTCGTGCACCTCCAGCTGCACCAGGGAAATCTCGGCCGCTGCCATCTCCTGCATGAAGGAGGAGACAAAGGAGTCATGTCTGCTCTTGAGCCCAGCGATCACCCGGAACAGATTGGGTGCATCCTCCATCGTGGGAATGGGATTGTCCTTCAGCAGCTCCATGCGCGCCGCAACATCGCGCTTCAGCTCGGTCGCGGTGAAAGCCGATGGGCGAGTATAGAGGGCGACCCAGCAGCGCTCAGCGCTGCAGGACTCCTTCAGCATGGCGACGTCTTCCTCGAAGAGATCTTCGAGGTTCAAACCAATTCGGACAGCAGTGTCCCGCATCGGCTTCTGCGCCTCACGTACCTCGCGCTCGACGAGGTCCGGATCAGACTCGAAGATGCACGATAACGCATGACCACCACCACGCATGAATGCCTTGAGTGAGTTTGTCAGGCGTCCGTCAATCTCACGAAACTCATCAACACCGATCATACGCCTGGAACCGTTGACGCGAAGAAGCGTCATGCGAGAGCCATCCTTGAGCACGAAGGTTGTCTCGTCTTCGGTGTACTCGATGTCCAGGTAGTCAGCGACGCTCTGCTTAACCGAACTACTGAGGTACGCGAGGGCGCCCTCAGCAATATCTGCGATTTGCTCGACGATCTTCATTGCGCTCCTTAGGTGCTCGAAACAGAGCTGAACTGCTTGCGCACGCAGCTGGCGTGCTCGGTGAATACGGCTGTCGCAGCGTCGCGCAAGCTTGCCGGGACTCTCTCTTGTATGAACGACCTGACCACTTCCATGTCTCGAATCGTGGTTTGAAGCTCATCCTGGGTTCTTGGCATCACGCTCAGACGTCCAAGGGCCATAATCACGCCCATGTTCCGCGAGTCCCGCAGAACCACCTCCAGCGCGTGCAGCGTCTGCGGGTCAACCGACATCCTGGAGATCCTCCTGCACGTCGATGTCCTCACTCATCGTGGTCGGAGCAAGCATTCCCGCCGAAACAGCAACCTCGTACGCATCCCGATAGTTGTACTTCGGCACTCGTGCCACCACGACTCCAGCGCCGTAATAGCAGACCGTGAAGCCCGCCTGATGCAGGCTCAGCGCATTAGTGAACATCTGGAACCGATCTACCGACGTCAGCCACGCGGCACGTGGCGAGGTTCGCCGTTCGCTGCTCTTCCCAGGTTCCAATCGATATGGATTCTCCCGACACAGGCCAATCCAGTGATTCGTTGCTAGGATCTGCGTATTGGGCGTCATCGCCTGCAGGTCTGTGATGTCGTGTGGGAGCAGGCATTGCGAAGGCATCTGCCGATACTCCGAAAACACATAGGCCGATTCGATCTCGACCCTGGCAAAATTCGACAGCAGAAGGATCTCCGGCTGCGTCAGCCAGTTCCGGTTCGTCCCTGCCCTGCCCCCGTTGCCGTAGGAGATGAGATTGGCGAAGTCAGGGTGCACATCTGCTACCGAGACACGCGCTAGCACTGGGCGTGGATCGTTGAGGACCCAGTCCAAGCGCTTCCCGAACGGAGGGAGACTTTGCTGGTCCAGATACTCGACCTGATCCGAAGGAATGATGGTCTGCGTCATCTCGCGGGCATAAGCCACTGCAGGCTTGGAGAAGCACACGTCAACGTAGTCTTCAGTCCGGTGGTGGGGCGTCATGCAGGTGTTGTAGTAGAGATGGGATTCACCGATCGCGCCGTCGGCTTCGGGCCCCAAGCTCGGGTCAGCCACCGGCAGGAGCCGTGATCGAATCTCGTCGGCCAGTGTGTCGTACGGAAACACCTCGCGCTGACTCAGGTCCACGTTGTAGCGCCGTGCAGCGACGCGCATCACCTGCGCGAAGATCGCACTCAGTGCCTCGGCGATCGTCTTCTCGGTGTATCGGCGCCGCACCAGCCCCCATGACTCGCAGAACGCGTCCTGTCCATCGCCGCGACGCCACGAGTGCATATAGGTAGTGCGCTTGACGTTCGGAAGCCGGTGAATGTTCGCCTTCCACATGCTGTCGAATGACAAATTCGTCCACCACACGGTAGAGCTGTCCAGGCTGCTGGCGTTGGCTATTCGGAACGCCTCGCCGCCCTCAACCGAAGCCCAGCCGCCGGCGTTCGGGTCGTCGATGTCGAATCGCACCGAGCCGAAGTACTTAGCACCCATTTGCAACTCCGGCAGCCGCAGCAATTTCGCGCCAGCTCGCCAAGTCCAGATTTTTGAATCCGCTTCCGTCCACTGGCCAGGACTTGGCTAGCTCTACGATCGGATCGAGCGGCGCCAGGTAGCGCACACCGGCCAGGAGCTGACCGCGGTCTGCGTAGTCGGCATCACTCATCGACTGCAGAATTCTCGCCATCACGACAGGCGAGGAGAGCTGACGACGCTGTGATTCACCGTTCTTGGTGCCCTCCACTTGTGCCGCACGCGCGGTGAGCCGCGCGTAGACCACGTGGGGATAGATGTCCTGACCTGATTGCTCCGCGACCGTCACCACTTCGCCTGGCTTCATTTCTGCAGAGCCCACCGCAACGGCGTAGGCGATCGCCTGGAGCAGCGAGCTCAACTCCGCTTGGGTCAACTCAGGAAGATAGATGAGCGTTCCCGGGCTGTCCGACCATCGTCGACTTGCAAGGTCCAGGTGGTGCGGCATGTGGCACAGGACACAGGCCAAGGTCAGGTTGTCAGGTGCGTTATTGGAATGGTCACCGTCTAAGTGGTGGACTTCGCATTCGTCTGCTACCCCACCGAACTTGAAGCCACAGAAGGCACAGCGGCGTAGAAGGCGCGCCTGGCCCAGCAGCGCCTCTCTGGAGTCCGCGTGCTCCTTGTCCTTGCGCCCACCATGCCCAGCGGCTGGGATCAGCCGCTGGGAGGCGCGTGCTACGGAGAGCAGGATGTCCCGCATCGTCAGGCAACTTACTGCGGGGTGATGTTGATGCGCTGCGGACGGCCGGCCTGGTCGCCGAACACCGTCTTGCCGAGCGTGCCTACAGTCAGCGGCAGCATCACCATGAGTACGCCCACGATGCAGCCGGTGAAGGACGTGGCAATCGATGCCTGTCCCTGACCCTTCTCCTTGTTCACGCGGTAGAAGCCATACACGCCGTAGCACACGATGAGGAACCCGACCAGGCACACCACAGCTTGGATGAGCGTGAAGACGCCGTTGGCCGTTTCGGTCCCGTTTTGAGCGATCGTTTTCACGTCCGGCGCGCCGGACAGCTGGTCCTGTGCGAATGCGCCGAACGGGGTGAGGAAGGAAAGGCACACCAGCAGCAGGGCTGCCGTTGCGAGCCAGGTTCGTTTGGTACGGATCATCACTATCTCCTTGGGACTTGGTTGAAGGGTGTTGCGGACTAAAGAACTCTGCCGAAGCCAAGAAGCTTCGCGAGAGTGTTCACGGTGAGCACGATGTTGAGCAGTGCCGCGCCACCGAGAATGCGGAACATGGTCGAGCGGAACGTAACCTCTCCGCCTGACCGGTTGTCATTGAGTTTGCGTACTTGCACCCAGCCCGTCACGGTGAAGAACAGGCCGTAGACCTGCAGCAACAGCACAATGACCTTCATCACCATCGCGGCCTGCGTCGGCATCGAATCGGTTGGCTTGTAGGCAACCAGGTGCTGCACCGATGCACCCGAATTCCCGTATAGCAAGCCGAACGCGGCGTCCGTTGACAGCGCGAGGTTCACGAGCGCTACACCGGATACCAGATAGAGGAATGCGGTTCCGAGGTGCGCTTCACCGCGCTCGGTGTGCTGCTTGAACTTGTAGAGACCTTGGACGGTGAAAAGCACTCCCATCAGGCTGGCGATGGTTTGAATCAGTGCGCTGACATACGGAGCCACCCCTTCCAGGTTGGCCAGCATCTGGGAAACGTCGTTCATGGCCTGCCCTTATCGCAGCGAGGTACCGTTGTTGAGGCGCACCTCGTTCCGTTCCACATCCACTGCGGACACGGTGCCCGCCCCCGGAATGGTGTCGCCCGGTGCTACCGACACGGTCTCTCCGTTCTTGAGTTGTAGCCAGGCCCGTCCCTCAAGGACCGCTTTCAGTTGGATACCGCTTGCCGGTACCGGTTCGGGCTTTGCAGAGGCCGCGACCGAGGCAGGGGCCGGCCCTGCTGCGCTATCTCGCGATTTCGGGCGCGCGGGAGATGCGCTCCGCCGTGCCGGCTGTGCTCGCGGCGCGGTGGCAACCGCGCGTCCGGAGGCAGTCATTGTTGCCACGCGCTTTTCGAGCTCCAGCACCCTCGCCCTCAGCGCCTCCAGTTCCGTGGCCGCAGCTGCAGACTGGTCACTTGAGGGAGCTGCCTGCGGCGTCGCCGCCGACTGGCTAGCCGCAACCGCGACAGGGGGTTGCTCAACAGCAGGTTGCGGCTGGGTCATCTGCTGCCCAGCCTGCGCCCCTGCTGCAGGGTCGCTCTGCTGCACAGGCGCGCTTTCGCCGCCGCCAAGCGTCCCCTGGTCAGCGGTCAATGACACCGGGGCGGCCGCCGCAGCACTGGCCGCGGCCTGCCCACTTGCCGTGTCGCCGGGTACCCCGTACGGGTTAACCGCGGTCCCAGGTGCCCCCGTCATCGGGACAGCTGCCTGCTCTTGGACAGGGATGGACAGCGTGTCAGTAGCGGCCCCGCCACGGTTCATCAGCTTGTAGCCGAACCAACCAACGAAGGCCACGATGAGAACGACAAAGCCGATGAGCATGTACTTGGCCATGTTGGCCTTCCCGCCGGTCTCCGCCGCAGGATTGCTCTGGGCTTCGGTGGTGAACACCGACTGGTCGTCGCTGTAATCGCCCGCGGGCAGTGCATCGTCGTGATTGAAGTTGCTGTTCATGGGGTGCCTTTATTTGCCGAATGCGGATGCAGGGACGTCGCTCAGAAAGAGCACGCCGATCTCGGTTTTCTGGCCGATACTCGCCGTGGGCTTCCTGTTGATGGTGGGCTGCAGCATCTGGGTTGCATTCGTTCCGACTTTTCCAAGTCCGACAAGCGCCAGCTGCCGATCATTGAAGGCGTCTTTCTGCACAACAACGGTTTGTCCGGTGGTCACAACGTTCTCTTGCTGACCGCCAGCGATCAGAGCCTCGCTTACCCCACTCAACACCGATGAGAAGAACAACGAAGCCATCCGTGACGCGGTATGCCTGTTGACGTCACCGACGCTGGCGCGCGAGGTAGCGGGATCGATTGCGACTGCGTCGATCTCAACTGCGTCGCGCTTTAGTGCCCCATCAGGAGGAGTAAGACTAGTGAAGTGAATAAACCCGCCGGGCGCGAACTCGCTGGTCTCGATCGTCCCGCGCATGACGCTTCCCTTGCCCGGCCCATTGAGGATTCGAGCGCGTACCAGCGGCAGTCGATCGTCGGTTGTGGCATCCCCCAAGGTGATCCCAAGGTACGTGTCATTCGCGCGCAGCAAGGCGCTGCTGGTGGTCTCCGCCATGTCATCGGACGCGGTACTTGCGACCGACGCTGATGCCGCTTGGGCATCCGCTGCTTCGACTGCCTTTCGTTCCTGATTTACAGCCACGCTGACAGGCGTTTGAACACTAATCCAGCGGCCAACCAGGTTGTCGTACTGCTTCGACATGGTCGCGTACCGTGCCTGGACCTGCTGTTCGTGCTGCTGCAGCCTGGCGGTAGCTTCGGCACTTTGCGCCTGCGCTGTGGTGGCGGCAGCGGCCGCCGGCTCTGGCACAGCATTCATGTTCACGCCGGTGCCATCGATGGTGACCTCGCCCTTGGCTTCCGCTGCGGCTTGGCCTGGCCGTGGCATTGGCATTGCCGTGCCACCGGTCTGCTGCGCCTGTTTCAGCGCTTGGATGTCGCTCTGCTGCGCCAAGGCGTCGTACGCCTCGGTGTTGGTCAGCGTCTGGCTGCTCGGTGCGACCGTCGGCTCGGGCACACTTTCAAGCACAACCTCGCCATTGTTGGCGGGCTTGCCGCCTCCCATGAAGCTAAAGGCCAGCACCACCACGACCAGACTCAGGACGATTCCACCGATGAAGATGAGGCGGGTTGGTCCATGTTTAAGCGCGCTGGCGATGTTGCCAGCGCGTAGTTTGATATCGCTTTCCTGCTGAGCCATCACGGCGCCTCTATCTTGACGTGCTTGGGGCTTCCGCTGACCGACACCACCACAATGGGGGTCGGCGGGATTTCGTAGTAGCTGGTGCCGTCCGGACTCTTGCCTGGATTGCGGTACGCGGGCGACAGAAGTGTCAGTGGCGTCTTTACGTAGTAGGCCCCGTTATAGGCCCAGGCCTGCACATCGGGGCTATCGCTCTTCAGCGCGACAGCGCCCTGGGGGACGGCGCCGGTAATGAACTCCAGCATCGTGGTGGTCACAGCGCTGCCGGCGCTTCCACTACCTGCGAGCTTCTGGGCGATGTTCCCGCCGATGACCCGAACATCTACCCGGTAGTCGACTTCCCGCTGACCCGTGATCAACATCAGCGGAACGGGGGCCGAAACACCTTTCAGGGAGACGGAGATGTTCCCGGTCGCATAGGGCTGCGTGGGAAATAGCTTGAGAACATTGCTGTTCTCGGCCACCGGGAAGGCGTCGAACCCCCCTTTCATGAGATCGGGCGACGTGATCGGTAGCGCATTGCCGATCCCGTCCACGAACAGCACATTTGTTACCGCGCCATAGGCCAAGCGCACCACCGCCGGTTCTGCGCCGGGGGCCAGATTTGCGACGACGGAGGTTGATACAGGCCTGGGCGTGCCACGCGCTGCTATCGACGCGGCACGCTCCGCGTCGTCTACAAGACGACGGAGATCTCGGATCTGCTCTGGTGTGAGCGGCGCAGCGTTGGCTTTGACGCGATCGAAAGCGACCTCATTGACCTCGGGAAGGATCGGCAGGCCGGGCGCCGGCACAGTGGTACCGGCAGGCGGCGCGGCCGGTGCTTGCTGCACGGGTGCGGCAGCTGGTGCCTGCGCCATGGCCGCCGCCGAAGCCAGCAATGCCGCGCTCGCCAGAAACATGCGTCCCAGGATCATTGGCGGCGTTCCTCGGCCGTGTACGCGCTGATGCCAATGCCATACTGGTTCTCGTACTCGGGGACGCGTTGCACGGTGGCTGTAATGAGCAGGTTCTGTGTTGCCAGACCTCGACCGCCCTCGCCGCCCTGGAAGCTGACGCGAATCGGCATCTGCACGGTGTAGGTCAAGACGCCACCGATCTGCTGCTCTCCGATAATGACCGGCACGCCCGTAGCGACTGCTTGAGTCACAAGGCGCTGGCGGCGGACCGCCTTCAAGGTTCCGACGCGTTCCAGTTCCTGCGCAAATGCGTTCCAGCCGCCATCCGTAAAGCAGGTGGAGATGGATTGGAAGCTCTGCTGGAAGTTGACGAAGTCGTAGGTGTTGGCGCCCTGGACACACTCCTGGACCCGGCTGAGCATCGCGGGTTTGGCGAGGTACGGCTCGTTCAGCGGCACGAGGCGGACCATTCGGCCCGTCTTGAAATCGACGCCAAAGTACTCGCGCCGCACCTCGCGGCGCTCTTTGAACATGTTCCAGCCCACCTGGGCACATTGCGCAAACGACAGAATCAGGATTGCCGCAACCAACTTCCCGAAGTGGCGCCCGTAGAAGGCCAGCTTTGCTACATCAATTGCCAGCGGTGGATAGCCACCTGGCGGGCTTGCTGCGCCAGGCTTAGGCTTGGAGCTGGCAGGCGGTTTCGGAGAATCGGCCATTCGTCGCGCCACAAATGTTGGGAAATCTGCGCGAGGATACGACACCATAACAAGCGGGTCAACGACATATGCCAACGAATGTGGCCTTTAGCCGCCGTCGCCCCCTGTGCAGTGGGCACTAGGGACTACAGCTCTTTCAGGTTCACCAGGTGCGCTTCATCGGCGAGCGCGTCGCAGGCAACCAGCCTCATTTCAGCCTGCAAATCCAAGGCTTCGCTGTGGCTCATGACCGAAAGCACATCGAAGCCAACTGAACGGAGGTACCCCGAGAGCGCCGACGCGTCTGCAGCGGTACCGAATCCCGCCAGTACGCCAGCCTCTTGGTCCAGGCCGCCGCCAAGATATTGACCAACGAAAGTGAACACGTTGGACGATTGACGCCGCTGCCCTGGCTCGACCGGCAGTAGGTCGAGGTACTCTTCGGCCCCCACTTCTGCGCTGCATGACGCAATTGCTTCCAGGATCTCAACGCTCTGACGAACGTCGGCCAGGCTTGCGATAGATGTGACCTCGAAATCCCAATCGCGAAATCGTGCGACCAGCTCCTCTGGAGAGGTGGCAATGACGTACGCGCCCTTCTGGTCCCCGAGCCCGGCGACGCGGCCGGCTACGGTGAACACGTGGTTGTCTGGGTGGACCTGCTGCATCGGTGCACGCCTTATCGGGGTCGAGGGGCGCTAGGCGCGTTGGGGAGATCCCGGTAGTCAAGCTTCTCTTGGCGGGTCGCGGCCGCAGCCGAGACAGCGCCAATACCACAGGGAACACCGGCCTTCAGCGGCACAGCAAAGACCGGTAGCTGGGTCTGATTCATGGGAACATCCCGAAAGCGGCAGGGACCGCCGTTGGCCGGACTATACCGCCCTTGGATACTTATGCCAACAAAAGTGGTGCGGTAACCCGTCGATGGCTGACGGCTGCGGTCGGCACCGAGATGCGGGGTCCTCCGTCCGGAGAATTACTCCCGGTCAGTCGTTCGCGGCCACATGCTGGATCAGCAGCTTCCGATACAGGGGGCCAGAGAATTCCTGCTTCCGTAGGGAGTCATAGATCAGTTTGTTGTCGGCCGCCAGTTGCTGCCGGAAGCTCTCTTCCAGCTCGGCTCGCTGCTCGGGATCGAGTGCATCTAATCGGGCCTCCGCGGCATGAAGGCGCGCTTGCGCCTGCAGCTTACGCTCTGCTTCCGCAGATTCAGCCGCAAGTGTCGCTTCGTCCTTAGGCTGCTCGCCTGCTGGCTTGCGTGCTTCCAAGGTCAATGTGGTCTGCTTTTGCGACAGACTTTCGGGCGTGGCGTTTTCGGCCACACGCAGGAAATACGGTGCCAGCTTGTGCTTCTGGACCTTGCCCTCCTGAAAGCGCGCGACCACATAGTCCCGCACCGCGCGCAGTCGTTCATCGGAGTGCTGCTCGAACAACTTGACTACCGATCCATACCCGAGGGTCATCTCTTCCTGCAGGCGCGTCACCAAGTCGGTATCGCGGCCATGGAACGGATCGGCCTGCTCTCGCATCTTGTCCAAGCCGCCGTCGCCCAGGATCTTGATCGCGAATGCAACGCTCACTACCTTGCGGGCGCTTCTGTTGAGAATGGGCTCAAGTTGAATCGGCGCCACGCGATTTACTTCGCGACAAGCTGGGTTCAACACCTTGTCTTTGAACTTGCCGAAGTCGTCATACGTGGAGTTGCCGGCTACGCCCAGCAGTCCCTTCAGGTCTGGCAGCGCAAAGGCCGGTGTCACGCCCTCTTCCGCGTACACCATGCAGTTCTCGTACAGCGCCAAAGCAGGACTGCTCTTCATCAGGCGCGTAACGCTCGCGCTAAGCACTCCGCTGACTTCGGGATCGTAGAGGCGCTTGCGCAGCTCTGGACTGAAGGAGTAGTAGACAACCCCATCTTCGATGCGCGCAGAGGCCAGGGTGGCGCTCACTGCCCAGGCAGCGCGCCCGTCGGAGCGCAGAATGTTCCACTGCACGGGAGATGTAACCAGCCCCGTGAGTGACTCTTTCAGGTAAGGCGTGTTCTTGCTGTTGAAACCAGCGAGGTAGGACAGCACGCCAATAGGGATCTGGTGGGAAATGATGCTGAAGTTCGGCAGCTCGTCATAGCCGTTAAGGAGCAGAGCGGCGAAAACCTTGCGTTGTAGCAGGGTCAGACTATTAAAGATCTGGATGGCACCCACATGCTTCCGCACGATCATGTTCGCCGGTGCTTTATCGCATTCGTTGCGGTCCTGGTGCGACTGCTTTGAATGGGAGGCTGGTTTGGCGAGTGCGGTCATACGGGATTCCTCTTTGGGCCGCGGTCCGAACGAAGGATCAGCAGATGTATCCCAACGAAAGTGGTTGCATTGAAGCACAGAACGCCGAGCGTTACCTCAGTTGACTGCCTGGAAGTTCCTGCGGGGTGCTGCCTGGGTGTGGGGCAGTTGACTGTCCCACGTTGGGCTTTTGCTGTCGCTTCGACTGCCTTGTTGTGTGTCTTTTTTTTAGACAAACAATACATACAAGGGCCTTCTTGGCGAATTGTAACACGCTGATAAATAAGCCTTTTGGGGTCTAAACCTCCCATTGAATGGGGAGTAATCACCCACTCAATGGGGCGTAACCTCCCCGCCCCTGGGGAACGAGCACCCCTCATATGGGGAGTCGCGTCAGCCGGAGCCTCCCCAGTGGTGGGGTGAACTCGCCCCATAACTGGGGAACTCTCCCTTTTTCTGGGGAGCCCCATGAATAGGGAGGTTGGGGAGAGCTGGCCACGCGCTTGTCGGGTGCGATCAGCTCCCGACGCGGCGTGATGACGCGCAGATAGCCACCCCATTCCTGGGGCGCTTGTGGCCGATCTCGCTAAATTGTTGTTGACGTGTTCCATTTAATCGGCACAATACGGTAAAAATGGAACACGCGCAACACAACCTCAAGCAGACATGGAGACAGTATGAGCACGACCGCGGAGCAGTCCCCCACCCCGTCCATTGGCGCCGATTACCTTGTGCAGCTTGGCGATCGCATTGGCCAGATGGTCATGCGTGCCAAGGACTTTTCCCACCCAAGCAAGCTGAGTCCGGAACAGGGCGAGAGCCGCCGGCTGAGCCTGCGGGAGATTGCCGACTCGATTGGCGTCAGCCATTCGACGGTCAACCGGGTGGCCGCGAACATGATGGGTCCGGATGCTGCTGGCGGCACTGAAAGTCCGAAGTCCACGGGGCGCACCGGTTATAGATATAGCCTGGCGGAAGCGGTGGCGTTGCGAAAAGCGATCGCGGAGCTGCCGGAAATCCGGAAGAAGGCCAAGCTGGATCGGCGCCGTGGCGCCGGCGAGCCCTGCGTGACGTTGGGAATCATGAACTTCAAGGGGGGCGTCGCGAAATCGACCACCACGGCTCACGCCGGCGCTTACCTCAGCCTACACGGCTACCGAACCCTGGTGATCGACACCGACCCGCAGGCAACGCTGTCGACCCTCTTCGGGATTCATCCTGATATCGAATTGTCTGTCGAAGACACGTTGCTCCCTTATTTCGAGGGTTCCGAGACGTCGCTTGATTACTGCATCCGCAAGACGGAGATCCCCACGTTGGACGTGATCCCGTCGAACGTGGGGTTGGCGTCGGCGGATCTGGTGCTGCCGTCGCGTCAGCGAGATATGCGCCAGGCTGGCGATCTGTCGTGGTTCTACATGAAAGTCTTGGCGGAAGGTATCGCAACCATCGAGAAGGATTACGACGTGATCCTGATTGACTGCCCGCCTTCCATGTCCTACCTGACCACAGTGGCTACCCAGGCCTGTGACGCGTTGCTGGTACCCATGCGTCCTTCGATGCCGGATTTTGCATCCTCTGCTCAGTTCATCCGGATGTTCGGCGGCTTCCAACGAGAAGTGGACGAGGTTGTCGGCAACGCGAAAGAATTCGACTGGATCCAGGTTCTTATTACGCTGGGAGAGAACAACAATGCCTCGGCGGAAATGGAAGCCATCATCCGCAAGGCGTATGGGGATCTGGTTATGGGTGAGAAGTTTCCCTATCTGACGGCAGTCGCCCGGGCGGCGAAAGCGATGCGCACGATCTACGACGTAGCCCGTGCGGACACTGACACCCGCCAGCTGAGCAAGGCCATGAACATCGTCAATCAGCTGTGCCAGTCCATTGAGGCACGCCTCCTGCTCACCCGTGCGAGGTTGACTGCACAGAGCAATGGCGATCAGGGCGAAACTGAGGAGGCTGCATGAGCAAGCAGAAGGCAAGAAGCGCGGCGCTGCTGGGGGCAATGGACGGCGAGGGCTTCCCGCCGCTCGCCCATGGTGCTGGTTCTGGGTCCGCCCGGCCGGACAGCTCGGTTCCGGCCTTGGGAATGGTGAGCGAGCTGGCCCGCGATGAGTTGCGCCTGGCGCGCGAGAGGGTGGCTCAACTGCAGGGGCAACTCGACGCCGTGGCAGCAGCGGGGTCGGTTCAGCTGGTAGACCCCGCGAAGATCACCCACACGCAGTATCGCGATCGGGACGAGCTCGGATTCCGCGACGAGAAGTATGAGGAGCTGAAGGAAGACATCCGGCGAAAGGGACGGAACGAGCAGCCCATTCTCCTACGTCCCGCTCGCGCCGAGAACGTCGCTGCCGGCTTCGAGTTCGAGGTCGTCTGGGGGCATCGGCGTCATCGCGTGACGTCGGAACTGGGCATCCCGGTGGAAGCGATCGTGCGGGATGTAACTGATCGCGAAGCGGTGCTGTTGATGTCCAGTGAGAATGCGCGCCGGGAGGGCTTGAGCCAGTACGAGCAGGCTCGAAAGTACCGGACCTGGCTTAAGGCTGGTCTGTTCGAGAATATGGTTGCAATCGCCGAAGCGGAAGGCGTGCACAAGGCAACAATCAGTCGGATCATGTCGATCAACGACCTCCCTGATGAAGTCTTTGCTGCCTTGAAGGATCCGCGAAAGGTCACCGGCCTATTTGCCGCGAAATTCCTCCAGGCGGCTGAGACGAATGAGGAAGCCGTTGAATCTCTCAAAGACTTGGAGAAGAAACTGACTCCGAGCGAGCTTCTTAAGAAAGTTGCGCCGGTCAGCCCCAAGATGGATCCGATAGAGTTCAAAGCGGGTGAACGGCGGATCTTCGAGGCGGTTCCTGTCGCCGCTGAAGGCGGCACCAAGTTCAGCGAGCTGCGACTTCATATCGAACTTGACCAAGACAAGTTGAGGAAGTTGGCAGAGTTTGCCGCTAGCTTGTAAGTCGGTCTACATGGCAGTGAGATGAGCCCGCGCAAGCGGGCTTTTCTTTTCCTGCGCTTCAGCTCAGACCTAGTTGCATGGTGCAACTCGGGGCGCCTCGGTATCGCCACGAGTTGTGGGGCACAACAGAGCGGGGTGAGGACGGGCGGTAGCGCGGTAGGCGCCGTAGAGGGAGGTGCGAGCAAGGCGACAGTTTCACGTGCGACGCTGCGATCGGGTTGCACGGTGCAACTCGGGGGATCCTTGCTCATGCGCGAGCCGCAGGGAGGCGCGGTAGGGGGGGTGTTGCCAGCGGACACGGGCGGCCGAAGGAACCGCGGCGGTCCTGCCAGTTGCACCGTGCAACTACAGATACGGCTTACCACCATCGCGAGTTGCACGGTGCAACTTGAGCGAGCCCCTGCGGCCACTCCGCGAGCTGCAGTGGCACCGGTAGCTCGCGGGTGTTGGGCGGCCATCGCCGGTCCCAGGAATCGCGTCGGCTGTCGGTTGCACGGTGCAACTCCAGGCGTGTCTTACCATCATCACGAGTTGCACGGTGCAACTGGCACCAACACCAGCCACCGGTGCCGGGGAGGGGAGGCGGCGGGATCGGGTTGGACGGTGCAACTTAAGCGATCCCCTGAGGCCACTCCGTGAGCTGCAGGGCACCGGTAGCTCGCGGGTGTTGCGGCGGCCATCGCCGGTCCCACGAATCGCGTCAAGCTGTGTTAGTTGCACGGTGCAACTGGTACTAACACCAGCCACCGGTGCCCGGGGAGGGGGAGCCGGTGGAATCGGGTTGCACCGTGCAACCGCCTGTCGGGTCCCCTAGGGCTTACCCTCACACCGGGTAAGGTAAGCCCCGACATGTAATCTCCCCATCTATGGGGGATTACTCGCCCAGCAAGTGCCCCGTCAAAGCGTCGAGCTCATCAGCATCGGCGATTTCGATTCGCAGGCTTCTCATCGCGCTGCCGAGGTGGCCGGTGCCTTCAGGGCCCCGGGCGAGCTCCTGGAGCACACCTTTCAATGTCTCCATATCGGAGTAGCCGATAATCAGCGCCCGGGTTCCCGGCGCTTCTGGCCACTCCAGCCGTACGGGTGATCCCAGTCGCTGGCCTAGCTGGTCCTCTAGGTGCTTAGTATCGGCTGCGGCCGGGGATGGGGTAGCTGGTGTCCCAGACTTGCCCTCCCGCGCCACCATAGATGTCAGCGTGCGAACCGACCACCTGCCGCGCAACGCCCGCCTGGTCCATTCCGCCTGCAATTGTGAAGGCAGGGGCAGTAGGGGCCTGGCGTGGCCGCGGGTAAGCGAGCCAGATAGGACGGCCTCTCGCAGCTCCTGCGCGGCGCGCTTCAGTGCGGTCCAACGCCAGACCTCGGGATGATTACGCTCGCCCAGGAGAAGGCAGAGAGCGGTCGCCTTGACATCGTCCGCCAGCGCAATCGCCAGCTGGATCTTCTCAATCAAGGTGAGCTCTGCTGGGGAAGTGGTTCCGAGCCTGGCAGCGGCCGCAATTGCCTCCGCATCAGTGAGCACGAGGCCGCCTACCAAATCATCCGGAAGGGCGGGCGCTGGCCCTGCAAGCAGGCGGTACCGCGCTCCCTCAGCGGACTGCAGAAGGCAGGGCGTGCCGGGGTCGTAGTCCACACGATCTGGGCGGTGCGCCGTGAGCTGGGCAGAACGAATCTTGCGGGCCATAGTATTGTCACGTGGCAATGAATGTGTAGTGTCGCACGACATTCCCGCCGCTTCAATATTGCCACGTGACAATATCTAGTAAGCCAACTTAGCGGGCGCCCGAAGGAGGGCGGTTGGCTGGTAGTCCAGCCGCGCCTCGGCTGGGTTGCGCTCCGCTTGCACCTGAGAGCCCGGTCAGACTCCAGGTATTGCCACGTGGCAATAAGTTCGCCACCGCAGCCCGGTACAGGCTGCGGTTTTCTAGCGTAATCACCCCCTATATGGGGAGCCGCAGCGCACGGCGCACATATGTGGGTCTCCTATGCATGCGCTGGTGCGGGTTAACTCCAATTCTCCCCATATGTGGGGCGCACAATAGTGCTCTGTATTTGTGCGTAGAAAGCCAGGGAGACCGCCCCAGCCTCTGATGCAAGCAACACGCATATATGTGCGCCGAATGCAGCGCGCTTGTTTGAGTTGCACGGTGCAACCCGAGCCCTCCGAGTTGCACCCTGCAACTCGGTGACTAGCGGCTTGGCTTGGTGCGTCGGGGCGCGTCCCGCGCTGGGCTGAACTTCGACAGCGGATCCCTGTGTTCTACGGTGGCCACGTTTTCGCTTGACGGCCGAACGCGGAGTCCCTTGCTCCCTCCACGACGCTTGCCGTAATGCAAGGTGGCTGTCGCGTCTGTCTTGTGGCCCATCAACGCGGCCACAAACCTCAAGGATTCGGCGGAGCCAGTAGATGATTGCTTGGCATCGGCACAGACCTGGTGTCGCAAGGAATAGAGCGTCGGCCAGTGCTGCCGATTGCCGGTCGCCGGGAAGATCTGCCGGGTAAGCCGGCGTAGATAATCCCTCATGTGCTTCAACAGCTCGTCGAAGCTGACCGCCTTTCCATTGGCGTCCAGGATTTGACCGCTCTGCACGCGATCTACGAGCTCAACCATCTCGTGTAGCGCGCCAAGCTCTTGTGTCGTCAGATCATCCAGAAGCAGCGTGCGATGGCTTCCGTTGCCGCGATCGTTTGTGGTCTTGGCATTGCGGACGACCATAACGGTCATCCCGTCATCGCCGGACCGGATCGATGCCTCAGCCCACTCGCATGGTCGCAGACCCACGAGGCTATTCGCCTCAAGAAAGGTCTTGAGGCCAACGGCCCAGGAATGGCGGCTCTCGGAGATCCCCTTGTGGACTTCTCGGAGCACCAGGGCGAGCTCGGATGCCTTGAACGACTTCGACTTCAGAGCAGAGCCCGCCCGCCCTTTGCGCGCGTATCCGGTCTGCGGCGTCGAATCGAGCCGCTCGATCGCGGCGCTAAGCAATTCGGTGTCGTATCGGGTGGGCGCCGTCTCCAGGTCAGCCTGAAACACCGCGCGCAAAGCAGCCTTGTACTGACGGAAGGTGGCTTTGGATATGACACCGGCAGCGCCCGCCTCGGCAGCAGAACCCTGCATCCGGACGCCGCTTTTCCTTTCGCCGGCTGAAGACTGCTTTCGATGGCGCTTAAAGGCGGCCAATGCGTCGGTTGCCGCCTGTTCGCTGCCATGCCCCCGTCCTAGTAGGTCGTCGACCAGATCCATCGGGAGCAGATCAGCCGGGTTCTGACCACGAATCCTGGCCACCCGTTTACGCAAGTCCTCGACTCGACGGCGGTACTGGGCTTCTGTTTCCTCAGTGCGGGTGCTCGTTGTCATAACTCGATTCGGTGGCAGGGCAATCAACTCGCTCCCTACGTTACCACGCAGGAAATACCCCGCGTGGTAACGCTCTTGGCTACGCCAATCGAGACGCCACCGAATGGCGGCAGCGCGGACAACGGACGAAGCGTCCTGCCGGGCCCGAAGGGCAGGGCGAACGGAAACGAAAAGCTCCCTTCGCCGTCGGAGGCCAGATGCGATCCCATAAGAGGGGAGGTTCGCGCGCGATAGCACCTGGCAAGACCGGGTCCGGGTGGCAGCCAGCCCGCGCACAAATACGTGCCAGGGAATCCCTTTGGTCTGCGAAGGCGAGCGTTTGCGACACGGATACGTGTCGACACACGGGCCGGGCCTGTCACATTCGTTCGCATATACGCGACGCGAGTACACGGTGGAAGTGTCGATGCCGGGTGGTGATGTGATGCTGTGGGGGCTTGCTTGCAGAGATACGGCGGGATAACCTTCGCCACAAATGTTGGGTAATCCCGGCCCCGTATCCACCAACGAAAGGCAACGTGCACCGATGCGTCGCTACCAAGCTGTCCTCCTCGCTACCTGCGCGGCCCTGTCCGCTGGCTGCGCCACCACCAGATCAGCGGGACCATCCGCGTCGGACCCGGCGCAGGAGAACCTCACCGCCGCGGCATCGGCCATCCAGCAATCGTTGCGCGACCTCTCGGAAGCGGAGCAATACGACAAGATGCGAACCGTGCCCGGCACCCCGCGTCTTCGCACGCAGATTCCGGGCCTGGAGCGGATGGTGACCATGCCTTGGAATGGTCCGCTGGAGCCAGCCGTCATGCGATTGGCTGCGGAAGGCGGCTACGAATTCAAGCTTCTCGGCCGGCAACCGGCTGTAGGCATTGTGGTGCAGATCGGGCCGGAGCCCGCAACGATCACCGATCACCTGCGGAATCTTGGCATTCAGGCCGGCACTCGCGCCGACATCGCAATCGAGCCGACTGCCGGCGGGCGCCGCGGCATCATCGCAATCGAGTACAGCAATGGCGGTCTCTGACACCCCGCCGAACCTTGACCAAGCGCTTGGTGCCTTCGAGCGGAACGGAGCCGAGGTCCGTGTGATCGATGCGGTTGGCGAGTTGCGCGCGTCCGCCCTTCGCGAGGATGGGCTGTCGTATGGCGTTCGCGCCGGACTTGCCCGGCGCTCTTTCGAGATCCAGCAGCTGCTGGCCAAGCAGGCACCGCAGCTGGACCGAGCGTTTGATTTCGGTTCCTTGCTCATGGATCGCAATGTCCTTCCCCCGGTGCTGACTGAAGCGAACCAGGTGGTTCAGTCAGAGGGCACCGACGTCCTTCGTGTCACCGACAAGATCTATGCGATCGCGCGTCAAGCACAGTTCGTTACGGCCGCCCCTACCTGGCGGTCGTACCTCGTTACCGAGGCGACCTTTTCCTATGACCCGCCCGAGCCGTACCTGGCACCCAAGAGTGGGGATGAGCGGACGGTATGGAAGCAGGCGGTCACGACCGGTTGGAAGGCCGGCGAGCAGCAGGCGGACCAGATCCTGACCGAATCGCTGAACAGGCTTAAGCGTGACTACCAGGGAATGCTGCTGTACCGGCGCCTGCTTCAGCAGGGCGTCGTCAGCAAGCCATATGTGGCCGAGGCCAACTACGGAATCACAGGCGATGGGGACAAGGTGAACATCAACGAGCGCATGCTGCGCATCACTGCGCTGCCCAAAATGCAGCCGCACACGCAGTGGAAGCCAATCGCGGTTCCGGCCAAGCCCATTCAGCCAACCGTTCGGGTGAACCCATGAACGCGGTGCTCTCCGACCAGAGCCTGATCGAGCGGGCGCTGCTGCGATCAGAGCCGACTGTCTTCGACGAAATCGGTGTCCAACAGCTTCTGGTCCATGCCAAAGCGATGGGCGCCTCGGACGTATACATCAAGACGAATGCCAGAGTCACCGCGCGGATCCACGGCCGGCTGTACCGGCTCACGCGCCGCACGCTGTATGCGACAGAGGTGGGCTCCATTGCCGGCTACCTCTACGGCGGGCCCAACGCCGAGGTTCAGCTCAAGCGCGGGATGGACCTGGACAATGCATACACATTCCGCCTCAATCGCTCCGACTCGCTGCGCTTCCGTTGGAACGCGACCGGCGCGGAGATCGACGGGTCGTTCGGTATCTCGATCATCCTCCGCGAACTTCCCGAGATTCCACCGGCAATCGACAAAGATGACCTGGGCGATGACCTGTACGGCGCCTTGTACCCGGACGACGGCATCGTGATGGTTTGCGGTCCGACCGGGTCCGGCAAGTCGACCCTGCTGGCTGGGATGATTCGGGATATCGCAGAGAACCCCGATTCGCACTGCCACATCATCACCTACGAGTCGCCGGTGGAATTCGTCTACGACAAGGTCGAGAAGCCGACGACTGAGATCGAATCGACCTCGATCCCGGATCACCTGCCGAACTTTGCAGCTGCAATCCGCAACTCTCTCCGGCGTGACCCAGACATCATCGTGGTCGGTGAAATGCGAGACGGCGAGACGATTGGCGCGGCCATCCTTGCTTCGCAGACAGGTCACGTGGTGTATGGAACGGCGCACAGTACTTCTGTCGGCGCCACGTTCACACGCACCATGCAGAGCCTGCCGAAGAACGAGCAGCAGGGGATGCTGGGCGGCCTCATCGACTCACTGCGCCTCATCATCTGCCAGGAGCTCGTCCAGTCCACCGACGGCAAGCGCGTGGCATTGCGTGAGTACCTGTCGTTCGGGGAAAGCGAGCGCCGGGCGCTCCTGACTGCCGCCATGCGGGATCCTGCAGGTGTGCCTTCAGTCGCGCAGCAGCTCACCCGCGAGCGCGGGCAGACCAAGCTGATGCACGCACGCAAGCTCTTCGCTGCCGGTCGCATCAAAGAAGACGTGGTACTTCGCTTCGAGCTCGCTGAGCAGACCGCAAGGGCGCAGGTAAGTTTGCTGGCCGGGGAGGGTGAGTGATGTCAGGACCGGCAGATTGGCGCAACACGTCACTGATGGCCAAATTCCTGGTCTTTGACGCACGCGCATGTATCCCCTTCGTCATCCTGTTCTACAGCCCGTCGTTCGCCAAGCTGGGAGCGGCCATCGGGCTGTTCCTCTTCTTCTCGGTCTTGTCCTATTACAAGTACACGCTCGTTGTGCTTGTGCGGCGCGTGCGCTGCAAGCTCGCCGGGCCTGTGCGGTCCGGCGTCGCCTGGTGGCATCGCCCGCAACGCCGCCTGTACCGGCATCGCTGAGCCAAGCCCAACTCACCACACACCGCCGCATCCATTGATACGAACTCACCCCTTCCGATGGCAATTCCAATGACTGAATCAACCCCCATTCTCGTTGCCGTCGACGACGGTTTCCGCCAGATCAAACTGGTAACCGCAGACCGTCGCCACGCGCAGCTGAGCGTGGCACGCCCAGGATTCACGTTGGGCGGCGCACTGGGCTCCGCAGGGGGAGATGCGGGCGCGGGCGCCTACCGCACGCAGGGCCGGGACTTCACTGTTGATCCGGACATTGAGGGCGAGGACACCCGCTTTGACGACTATGCGCTTTCCGATATCAACCGCGTCCTGGTGCATCACGCGCTCTATGCCAACGGGCTGAGCGGCCGCGATGTCGTGCTGGCTTCGGGTTTGCCGTTCGGACTCTACTTCCGTGCCGGTACAACCGAATCCAACGGAGATCTGCTCAAGCGCAAGATGGAGAACCTGGCCATCCCCGTTGAGTCGATGGATGGTCGCGAGCCGCCCCGGATTGTCGGTCAGTTCGTCGGTGCTCAGGGCCTGATGGCCTATATCGACTACGCACTCGATGACGCCAACAACTGGCGGGAAGGAATGGATCCCAGCGCGCCAGTAGTGGTGGTGGATGTAGGCGGTCGAACCACGGATACGGCCACAATCATTCGTGGGTCGACCGTTGATCACGCAGCGTCGGGCACGATCAACGTAGGTGTCACGCATGTGCTGGACCACCTGCGCAGCCTCATCATGTCGAGGTTCGGTGTCGCCGGCGTTCGTCCCTCGCGACTGGAGACGTTCTTGCGATCCGGCAAGGTGCAATTGCGCGGCGAGTGGCATGACATCTCGGCCGAACGCGAGCAAGCCGTTGACCTGGTACTGCAGCAGGTCCGACGCGAGCTGCAGCGGCGGGTGGGGGACGCTGCAGACATGCAGGCAGTCCTGCTCGTCGGCGGCGGCGCCGCGCTGTTGGCCAGCGGCTTGAAGGAGGGGTACCGGCACCTGGTGGTGCCTGAGGATCCCGAGTTCGCCAATGCGCGAGGCATGCTGAAGACACTGCGTGGGAACGTTGCCGCATGAGCGATGACGCGCCGTCCGGAAAGCTGATGCGGATCCGCGTCTACGAGGACGACGCGGAGATGAATGCAATTCTCGATCGATTCAATCAGGTCCGCGAGAACTCGCGCAACCGGCGAGGTCGTGCGCGCCGGGGTGCAGAGAGCGAATGGCTCAGGCGGATCCTTGTTGCCGGCTATACCCAGCTCCACGGGCCGTTCTATGCGGCTCAGGGCAGCCCGGCAGTCGGTCCAGAACCGCCGACGCCGGAGGTAGCTCGTGTGCCACGCCAGCCGCCCACCGGTCGTACGAAGGCTGCACCCCCGCCCGTCGCGTCGGAAATAACGACGCCGGATAAACAAACGAATGTTGCACATTCGGCGCCTTCATCCAATAATGATACGGCGCAACAACAACGGCACTCGGCGGCTCCCATGAGCGCCGATGGCCTCGACTTCAAGCTGCTGCTGGGCGGCGGCAACAGCATCGTTTCGAGCCCCAACCCTACGTCGGATGCCACATGAAAAAAGGTCTCTCGCTCTTGTTCGCCTGCTTGGCGTTGGCACTTGCCAACCAGGCGCAAGCTGGTTTTCGGGTGACGCAGCCGGAGCCGACGCCGAAGCCGGCCGAAGCGGCTGCGGCCGCACCCGCGAGCGCTGCGCGCACTGGCTATGTGGCAATCGACGGGCAGGATCCACCGCCGATCTCGGAAGCGCTCCGTCCGAGCTCGTCTGGGTTCGGACTGATCGCCGTGTCTTACGTTGGCAGCCCGCCGGCCTTGATCGAGCGCCGCGCAGGCATGGGCCGCGACGTGCGGCTCGCGGATGCACTCAAACAGATCGCGCCGGAGGGGTGGCGAGGCTTTGGCAAGTCTGAGATTGCGGGTTCATTTGACCCGAACAAGCGGGTGAACTGGCGTGGCGGCCGCCCGTGGACGGACGTGCTCGACATTCTTGCCAATGAGAATGACCTTTCAATCGAAGTTGACTGGACCAAGCGACATCTATATGTCGGCAA
>Ga0308163_10000291_pt1 | contig 117811 bp, 114 predicted proteins | sample PhyTR1_FD_201037 | JGI IMG/M metagenome (GOLD analysis project Ga0308163, IMG submission 201037) | Phyllosphere microbial communities from UC Gill Tract Community Farm, Albany, California, United States - DLSLT.R1 | ecosystem: Host-associated > Plants > Phyllosphere > Unclassified | place... | reverse complement strand
TCCTGATTTGAATGCAGGAAACTCGTTCTTTGCGATTACCTGCTCTTCAACAAATTTTACTAAATCCATGATTTTAAGCTATTAAGCCGACTTTTTGTTGTTTAAAATCGGACTGCAATATTAGGAAATTTATTTTATAAATAAAAGGGAATTTTGTTTTTTTCCACATTCTTTTTAAAATTCACATCCCTGATCTCCACTGAAGGCCTTCTTCAGGGAAGAAAAATTCTTTGTTATTCGCCCTTGAATAATTGTGCAAGGCTTTTTCCTTTGGTTTTACCATTGATCAGTGTACCACTTTCAATCCCAAATAATATTTCAAGCTGTTTAACTTTTTCGTAAGGAATGTCCTGGCGGTCACCTACTTTTATTCTCCGGTAATTATGAAATGTATTCATCGATACATCCAATATCTGAGGTATCATCTTCATCGCAAATTTGTATTCTCTAATCGTCATGTTGTCTAAGAAAGCATTAATCTTATACTTTTCGATTTTTTCAACCATCTCTTTTGAAATTTATTTTGATCCTTTACATCATCCTGAAACCATCTTCAGAAACCGATGTCGTAAATATATAAATAATTACATTTAAAATAAAATAAATGAAAAGAATTTACTTTATTCAGAAATGAAAAGAATTCAGTGTGAGCGAACCGAGACGAGATATAGGCAATAGAAAAGGAATTACAGCGTTTAATCTTCCAGCAAATCCGGCCGGAGGCGTTGCGTACGGGCCAATGCCATTTCATGCCTCCAGTTATTGATCTTAGATTCATGACCGCTCAATAGAATCTCAGGAACAAGATGACCTTTCCAGTCGGCAGGGCGGGTATAAATTGGAGCGTCCAGCAGTCCACCCTGAAAACTGTCAGAGAGTGCTGAGGTTTCATCATTCAGTACGCCTGGTATCAACCTTACGATAGCATCTACAAGAACTGCAGCAGGGAGCTCACCACCTGACAACACATAATCTCCTATAGAGATCTCCCGCGTCACATAAATATCCCTGATCCGCTGGTCTATTCCTTTGTAGTGACCGCACAGAATAATCACATTTCCCAGACCAGAAAGCTCATTGGCCATCGACTGGTTCAGTGTAACTCCATCCGGGCTCATAAAGATGACTTCATCGTACGTTCTCTGCGCCTGTAAGGCTTCAATGCATTTAGCGAAAGGTTCTATAGACATTACCATTCCGCTGCCTCCACCGTACGGATAATCATCCACACTACGCTGCTTGTTGGCAGAGTAATCCCGCAGGCTGTGAACCACGATCTCTGCAATGCCCTTAGTCTGGGCTCTCTGAAGAATTGAATGCGCAAAAGGACTTTGCAGCAGGTCTGGTAAAACGGTAATGATATCGAAACGCATACGTTTAAAATTAATTAGACAGGTATATATCCAGCAATCCGTCGGGAAGGTCAACCAGCAGGGTACCTTCATCCTCATCGATCTCAATGATCATATCCTCATTTAAAGGGAACATGATTTCCTTATTCTGGTATGTCACGGTCGCTACAAACTGCTGTGGATACTCATTGATCTCAATAATCTCTCCAAGCTCACCAATAGTTTTATCCGTCACGATAAACCCTTTCAGGTCATTGTAATGAAATTCATCATCAGAACGGTCCGGCATTTTGGTCAGCGGCAGATAGATCTTTTTTCTCAGCAAAGGCTGAGCCTTGTCGATATGATCTATATCATCAAAATAAATATTGCAGGTATTGTTGGGCTGCATTTTGTAAACCGATACAAAAAACGGCACCATTTTACCATTGATATCTGCAAATACCACATCCAGGTCAAGCAGACCAGGCTCATCATATTCGAAATACAGCTGTACCTCTCCCTTTAATCCTTTTGTTTTGGTAATATACCCAATATAAAATGCCTCTTCGTATGTCATCCTGGTGGTCAATTATTCTTTAAATAAAAATAGCGAAGAAACCATTCATCTGAATGGTTTCTTCGCTATGATTAAGAATTACAAAATACTATGCTTGTTCTTCTGTGTTTTCTTCTGTTGCAGGAGCTTCAGTTTCTGCAGTTTCCGCTTCAGCTGCAGGAGCTTCTTCTTCAACTACTTCTTCTTCAACAGGTGCATTTTTGATAGCAAGAGCAGCAGCACGATCAGCGTTTTTCTTCGCTTCAGCAGCAAGAGCGGCTTTTTTAACTTCATCCTTAGATTTAGTCAGACCGTCTTTTTTACCTTCGATTTTACCGTCTTTTGCGCTTAACCATTCTGCAAATTTAGCATCAGCCTGTTCAGCAGTTAAAGCACCTTTTTTCACACCACCTTCTAAGTGTTTTTTGTATAGAACACCTTTGTAAGAAAGAATTGCGCGACATGTGTCAGTAGGCTCAGCACCTTTGTTAACCCAGTCTAATGTTTTTTCGAAATTGATTTCGATAGTTGCAGGATTGGTGTTTGGGTTGTATGAACCTAAACGCTCAATGAATTTACCATCTCTTGGTGAGCGGGAATCCGCTACCACTACGTGGAAAAAAGGTTTCCCTTTTTTACCGAATCTTTGCAATCTGATTTTAGTTGCCATTCTTTTATAAGTTTATGTATTCAACATAGTTCCCGGAGCTACATGCTTGCGGGGACGCAAAAGTAAGTAAAATACTAATGATTAGCAAGATGCCGCGATTTTAAATTCAATTATCATGAATTTAGCGGCGAATTGAAGAATTTCGCCTTTAATAAGCTGTTTATCCAACTTTATAACCGCGTCTCCCCACAATATCCTGATCACCAACTTTGAGCATGTAGACAACTGGCAGCAGGTACTGGATAGGTTGATGTAAATTTTAAAAAGGATGACTGGTTCCAATGCTGCATGATTTGCTGAAGCAAAAAACGCAAGTCATTGAAACCAGACACGCTTTAAATAGAAACCAGAAAATCTTAACTTAATTACAGCGAAAGAATCTCTACAAGTTTCAGCCAGACAGGGCTTACTTCTTCAGCATCAATATGTTTAATAGCATGGTCGAACGGTGTAAAAATGATCTCCTTATTGACCTGCCCCACCATTTTACCAGACTCCCCGTTCAGCAGTCCTTCCACTGCAGAAACACCAAAACGGCTCGCCAGCACCCTGTCCATACAACTTGGCTTGCCACCACGCTGGATATGCCCCAGCACAGAAACCCGTATATCATATTGAGGAAACTTCTCTTTAAGCACCTCTCCTACATTAAAAGCACCACCTGCATCGTCTCCTTCTGCAACAATAATAATCTTCGAAGCCTTATCCTTACGCCCATATTCCAGTCTGTCGATCAGTCCCTGCACACCCATATTGGCCTCGGGAATCATGATTGCTTCTGCACCTACACCAATACCGCTTCTCAGTGCAATCAGGCCAGAATCACGGCCCATAACTTCAACAATGAAAAGTCTGTCGTGCGATTCCGCAGTATCCCTGATCTTATCAATCGCATTCACTACAGTATTAATCGCCGTATCATATCCAATTGTGAAATCTGTCCCCGCCAGGTCATTATCAATTGTGCCCGGCAGACCAATTACCGGAATATCATATTCCAGAGAAAACAGGTTGGCACCAGTGAAAGTCCCGTCTCCGCCAATTACAACCAATGCATCAATATTATGTGCCTTCAGCTGGTCAAATGCTTTCTTCCTGCCTTCAGGCGTCCGGAATTCATCACTCCGTGCAGTTTTCAGAATTGTTCCGCCGCGTTGTATTATGTTCGCTACAGACTTCCGCTCCATCGGAAGAAAATCACCGTTGATTAATCCTTCATATCCTCTGTATACCCCAAAAACGTTCAATTCGTAATAAATCCCGGCTCTTACTACTGCCCTTATGGCAGCGTTCATTCCCGGTGCGTCTCCACCTGATGTTAATACAGCAATGTTTTTAATCTTGTTCATTCTTTGTTATTTCTTGGATGCTTTAAATTTATCGAGTCCGCTTTGTAAATAAGCAGCGTATAGTTTTGCGTCAAAGATCGCACCCTGTGGTGAAACCAGCGGAACCAGGTCTGGTCCGGCCATTACATAAAAAGGCTGTGAATTGGAATTGTAGTTTGTGGCCTGGAAATCCCCGTTCCATCTGCCAAGATCATCAGTGGTGGTACGCAGGATTTTTGAATAATGAACTTTATCAGCCGGCATTTTAACAGAACGTTCATCCACATATAATTGTATGAGTACAAACTCATCTTTGATCAGATGACCCACTTCAGGGTCTATCCAAACTTTATCTTCCATTTTACGGCAGTTTACGCAGGCATGTCCGGTAAAATCTATCAAAACAGGTTTACCCACCTTTTTAGCATAAGCAAGCCCTTCATCAAGATCGAAAAATGCATTGAAACCATGCGGCGGATGTAGAACATCATTGTATTTTACAGTCGCCGGAAAAGACGAGGATGCAGCAGAAGAACTTTCGCCTGCGCTACTCCCGAGGATAAAATCCTGTGTATTTAAGGGGGGAGCTATACCACTCAGGATATTCACAGGTGCGCCCCAGAGGCCGGGCACCAGGTACATTGCAAATGAAAAGGAGAATATAGCGAAGAAAAGCCTTGGCACGGTTACGTACGGCAGGTCGCTGTCGTGAGAAAACTTGAGTTTCCCGATGATATACAATCCCATAAGCGCAAAGATTACAATCCATAATACCAGGAAGATCTCCCTGTCAAACCAGTCCCAGTGCCAAACCAGGTCAGCCGCCGAAAGAAATTTTAATGCCAGGGCAAGCTCCAGGAAGCCAAGGCATACCTTCAGGCTGTTTAACCAGCCGCCTGACTTAGGCATGCTGTTTAAGAATCCCGGGAATACCGCCGAAAGTGTGAAAGGAAGTGCCAGCGCCAGGGCAAAGCCAAACATCCCTATTGCTGGTGCAAGGATTTCTCCTTTAGAACTTGCCTGAACAAGCAATGTGCCTATAATAGGCCCTGTACAGGAGAATGAAACCAGCGCAAGTGAAGCCGCCATAAAAAATATACCACCCAGACCTTTACTGTTATCTGCCTTCTGATCAATCTTGTTCACAAAAGAACTTGGCAAATTGATCTCAAATGCGCCAAAAAAGGAAATTGCGAAAACAACAAGCAAGATGAAAAAGACAAAGTTAAATGTACCGCTGCTGCTGAGTTCATTTAATTTGGCAGAACCAAAAACCAATGTAATAAATAACCCGAATGCTACATATATAATAATGATAGACACACCATAGATCAGCGCCTGTCCTATTCCTTTAGCTTTACTGCCTGCCCTTTTGGTAAAATAACTTACCGTAAGCGGCACCATCGGGAAGATACAAGGCATCAGAAAGGCGATAAATCCACCTATGAGCCCCTGTATGAATGTTTGCCATAAAGTTTTTTCCTGGTCAGATGAGGGCCGCTGCTGTATAGCAGCAACAGTTGCTGCAGACTTTACCGTGTCTTTTTGCAGGGTATCCTGTTTAATCCCGGCATTTGCAGCACTGTCAGCCGCAGAACCGATCTCAGTGAATTGAATATCCTCTGCCACAGCGGTTGAATCCTGCTGCTGAGTAAATGCAAAACTTTGTCCGGGTTGCAGGATAAAGGCTCCAAGTATCAGGGCAAACATTAAAATTAACTTCTTCATTTTAGTATTATTTATTTACACAACCTGCTTGCGGCAGTATTTTGCTGTCAGTTTCTTTGAGGCCGTGAAATTACTTATAATTTCTTGTTTAAAAAGTTTTGGGGCCGGCCGTATTTATTATTTTACTGTTTATGGATATTCATCCCTCCGCCAACAAAAAGAGCCCCGGGGTTTCCGGGGCTCTGATAGAAATATTAGTCTCTCTTATTTCACCTGTACGGCGAATTTGATTTCATCCGGTGGAAGGCATCTCGACTCGTCACATACCATGAACTCTATTGTTCCGGTAACGGCAGCTGTAGGTTTATTCAGTTTGATTTTTTGCTGAAAAACAACAGACTTCTCAAAATATCCCACATTCATATCAAAAACCTTTTCGAACTTCGAAAGTGGTTTTGGTTCTGTGGTAGTCCCCACCTTGGTAAATTCCTTAGACGGACTAAATTTAATGGTTGTTTTAACGGGTCCTCCCGGTTTTACATTCTGTGAATAGATATGCCATCCATCCTGAATTGTTGCCTTGATATAGACTACGGCTTCAGTACTGCTGATTTTTTTCTGCGCATAAGACCATGTTACCGGCGTTTCGATCTGAGCTGAGGCTCCCAGAACGGTGAACAATAACATTGCAAATACTAAGGTTACTCTTTTCATGGTTACTTGTTTTGGTGTTTTTTATTTATTCGGTTGGTTAATAAATTCTATTTCTTTAAAATTATACGTCATTACTCCTTCTTCGGTTTCCATATTCAATAATCCAGTATCACTCACACCTATTATCTTACCTTCGATTATCTCGCCATTTTGTCTGTAGGCGGCCTTAACATTCAGCCGGTAGAGAAAGCTTAAATACTCTTCCCCCAAGGTATTATAATTTCCTGCTCTTAATTTTAAATAGGTCACTTCTATATGACTGCAAATTTGTGTCAAAAGCGATATTAAATTAACATGCTCGTGTAAAATTTGACAGATCGACCCTGCACGGCTCTCCAGGCCTGCTTCAAAGACCTCCTGGTTAACATTGATCCCTATTCCAATTATACAGGCTTTGATCCGTCCGCCAGATACGATATTCTCTATCAGGATCCCACCCAGCTTTTTAGCCCCAAAATAAATATCGTTGGGCCATTTGATGGTTAACCCCTCCCCGATGATTGGCTTCAGTGCACGCTGAATGGCAACGCTTACAGCCATGTTTAGCCTGAATTGTTCAGCAAGGTGTAGAAATGCCGGCTGCAGAAGAATACTGAAGGTAAGATTTTTTCCGGGTTCGGCCAGCCAGTTGCTCTCTACCTGCCCTCTTCCTGCAAATTGATTCTCTGCCATAATAACAGTTCCCTCGGGTAATGGCTCGGAATTTGACACCATCCTTTTCAAAAAGTTATTGGTAGAATCAACTGCTGATAATTTGATAAGATTTTGACCAACAAATAATGTTGAAAAAGTGTTATTTTGCAATAGTTGATTTTATAGTAGTTATTTATCAAAAATAAAACATTTTAATGGTAAAAAAGAAATTAGTAAACCTTTCTACCTACCTTTCAGAAATAGCCGTTCATGGCATGCAGGAAAAAAAGGGACATGATATTGTCCGTCTGGACTTAAGAGATCTAAATAGTTCTGTATCAGATTATTTTATAGTTTGCAACGCAGATTCTTCAACCCAGGTGAAGGCTATCGCAGATAGTGTTGAAGATGAAATTTACAAAAGCACCCAATCCACGCCCTGGAGAAAAGAAGGGTTAGAAAATGCAGAGTGGATAATATTAGATTATTTTGACGTGGTTATTCATATCTTCAGAACCGAGAAAAGAGATTTCTACGGAATCGAAGATCTTTGGGGAGACGCACAAACGACCAGCTACCAAAGCGCATAACCTTACAACCTTATACATTTTTTTGAATAAACGATGAAAGAGAAAGAAAATACAAAGCCCAAATTAATCAAGCGGATACCAAATATTCCGAAAAAACCCCAAAAGGGTTCTAACTTCAATATATTCTGGGTATACGCTGCTATCATTTTAGGGCTTGTCCTGGTTTCGGTGCTGTTTACAAACGACACCAATAAAACCATCGACTACCGTGAATTTGAAACAACTATGCTTCAGCCAGGTGATGTGCAGAAGATTGTTGCCTATAAATATGAAGACCTCGTAAGAGCTGATGTATTTATCAAGCCAGACCGGTTAAATCAGGAGAAATACAAAAAATATGAGACCAAAAGCAATTTCGGATCAGCCGGTGGCCCTACAGTATCGTTTACTGCCGGCTCTATGGATGCCCTGGACAAACAGCTGAAAGATTCTCAGAGTACAATTCCTGCTGAAAATCAGATTCTTGCTGTAAAAGAAACCAGACAGAGCACATTTAACTCCTGGTTTTTCACTGTGATTATCCCCGTTTTATTGTTTATCGGTTTCTGGATATTTATCATGCGGAAAATGGGTGGCGGCGCAGGCGGTGGCGGCGGTCAGATCTTCAATATAGGAAAATCTAAGGCTACACTGTTCGACAAAGAAAGCCAGGTTAACGTAACATTTAATGACGTTGCCGGCCTGGAAGAAGCGAAACAGGAGGTAATGGAGATCGTCGATTTCCTTAAAAACCCAAAAAAATATACTAATCTCGGTGGTAAGATTCCTAAAGGCGCATTGCTGGTAGGATCTCCGGGTACAGGTAAAACATTACTGGCAAAAGCTGTTGCCGGTGAAGCACAGGTTCCTTTCTTTTCCCTGTCGGGTTCCGACTTCGTAGAGATGTTTGTAGGGGTTGGCGCTTCCCGTGTACGTGATTTGTTTAAGCAGGCTAAAGACAAGGCCCCTTGTATCATCTTTATTGATGAGGTGGATGCTATTGGTCGTGCCCGTGGAAAAAACAGCATGATGGGCGGTAATGATGAACGTGAAAATACTCTGAACCAGTTATTGGTAGAGATGGATGGTTTCGGAACAGATTCAGGAATCATTATCCTTGCTGCAACCAACCGTCCTGATGTATTGGATAGCGCATTGCTACGTCCCGGAAGGTTTGACAGACAGATTTCTATCGATAAACCAGACCTGGTAGGCAGAGAGCAGATCTTCAAAGTGCATTTGAAACCTATTAAAACTGATGTGGTTGTAGATGCTAAAAAACTTTCTGCACAAACTCCTGGTTTTGCCGGTGCCGAAATTGCAAACGTTTGTAACGAAGCCGCATTAATCGCCGCCAGAAGAAACAAAGAATCGGTAGACATGCAGGATTTCCAGGATGCAATTGACCGGGTAATCGGTGGTTTGGAGAAGAAAAATAAAATCATCTCGCCTGAAGAAAAACGCATAGTTGCCTACCATGAAGCTGGACATGCTATTGCCGGCTGGTTCCTGGAACACGCAGATCCACTGGTAAAAGTATCTATCGTTCCCCGTGGTGTTGCAGCCCTGGGTTACGCACAGTACCTGCCTAAAGAGCAGTTCCTGTATACTACAGAACAGCTTACGGACGGCATGTGCATGACCATGGGAGGCCGCGTTGCAGAAGACCTTGTTTTTGGCAAGATCTCTACAGGAGCACAGAATGACCTGGAAAGAATCACAAAACTATCTTACGCAATGGTGACCATTTATGGTATGAATACAGCTGTAGGGAATGTCTCTTTCCATGATCCGCAAAACGAATACAACTTCAACAAACCTTATTCTGAAAAAACGTCAGAGTTAATCGATGTTGAAGTCCGCAAGCTGATCGGTGATGTATACGAAAGAACGATGCAGTTACTGGTAGATAAAAGGGAAGGTCTTGAAAAACTTGCAGCTAAACTACTGGAAAAAGAAATCCTGTTCCAGGCAGATCTGGAAGAGATCCTGGGTAAACGCCCTTTCGATAACCGTACAACATATGACGAGTTTGTAAACGGTACAGGTGATCAGAAACCTGCGGCCGAAGGGCTTGTACACGAAGGTGTTGGCGAAACAACAGACCCTTCTGCACCTATTAATCCTGCCCAGGCAGAATCTTAATCATTTATTTTATGGAGCTATCACCCCAGGGTGATAGCAAATCCATTTTTTATGCAAGAGAATATTTCTTCAAAGGAGTTGATGTTAAAAAAGATTAGGAAAGCTCTGCTGGAAAAAAGAGATAATCCCTATCCTAATTTAGAGGAAACACCCATCTATAAAGAAAACACCGAAATTCCGGAAATCTTATTTGCCGAACAGCTCACTGCTGTGTCTGGCAATTTTATTTTCTGTGAAAACGGTGTTGATTTCATTGAAAATATCCTGGAGCTTGCAGATAAGTTTAAATGGAGAAAGATCTATTGCTGGGAACCTGATTTACAGAACCTCCTTGCTACTTACGAATTTCCCTTTTATAAGACCGATAAAGACTTTGAAATGGCCGAGGTTGGAATTACCATGTGCGAAGCATTGATTGCCCGTAATGGATCTATCCTGCTTTCCAACCAAAACGAAGCCGGAAGAAGGCTGAGTATATTCCCCCATCACCATATCGTTATTGCCAGAACCGGTCAACTGGTGATGGATCTGAAAGATGGGTTCAAGCTGATCAAAAATAAATATGGGGCTCAAATCCCATCAATGATCAGTACCATAACCGGTCCCAGCAGGACCGCAGACATCGAAAAGACGCTTGTTCTGGGCGCACACGGGCCAAAAGAATTGTTTGTATTCCTGATTGACGATTTTTCTTAAAATTTTTATATTCAAGAAATTAATCATAGGTTTATACCAAATACCAAAACAGTCTACGGTTCAATACAATGAATAATAAGCAGCTTTTTTCAGTAATCGCAGGTACAGGATGTTACATACCGGATAACATTATTTCAGGCGAATCATTCTTAGACTCTATCTTTTACGAGAACGGAGCCATCATTGAAAAGAACATCACCGAGATCATTACCAAGTTTTCAGAGATCACAGAGATCATGGAACGCCGGTATATTGATGACAATATGATCAACAGCAATATTGCAGCTATAGCCGCCCATCGCGCAATAGAAGATGCCGGTATTGATAAAGAAACAATCGACCACATTATTTTCTGTCACAACTTCGGAGACATTGAGAAAGGAAGCAACCGAATGGATATGCTGCCTGCTCTTGCTGTTAAGGTGAAGAAACAACTGGAGATCGTTAATCCGGACTGTGTGGCTTATGATATTATATTTGGTTGTCCGGGATGGGTGCAGGGCTCTATACAGGCCAATTATCTGATCCAGAGCGGAGATGCAAAAACAGTGCTTGTCATTGGTGCGGAAACACTTTCAAGGATCATTGATCCGCATGACCGCGATAGCATGATCTTTTCTGACGGCGCCGGAGCAGTGATCTTCCAGGCACAGGAATCTGATGAACCTACTGGGATCATAGCTCACAAAACGAGTACCTATGCAGGCAACTGGGCTAATCTGCTGGTAATGGGGCCGAGCGGTAATCCTACAGTTACTGACGGCAATACTTATCTTAAAATGAACGGCCGGAAATTGTATGAATTTGCTGTGCTAAATGTTCCTCAGGTAGTGAAAATGGCAGTCGACAAAGCAGGAATCGACATCACTGATATCAAAACTGTGTTTATTCACCAGGCAAACGGGAAAATGGACAATGCGATCATGAAGAGACTATTCAAATTGTATGACATGGATACTGTGCCGGACAATTTAGTACCTATGACGATTTCATGGTTAGGAAACAGTTCTGTGGCAACAATTCCTACCTTACTCGATCTTGTGCGCAAAGGCCAGGTAGAGGGATATGAAGTTAAAAAGGGAGAATATGCTGTTTTCACTTCGGTAGGCGCAGGAATGCACATTAATGCATTTGTGTATAAATTTTAATACAGATAATTTTTTATTGCTTTAAGTTGTTTATTTTTGAGTAAACAGTTAAAGCCATGAAAAATACAATCGTTATAATTGCGGCAATAGTTTTATTATCGTCATGCAAAGCTTATCAGCTGAGTACAATCGCCAGCACTGGCCTCCGTATTGATTCAACAGGTGTATTCAAGTTAGAAAATGATTCCCTCGCCCTGAGCTATAGTTTCATTGGAGAAAATGAGCCGCTCAACATAGAAATTTTTAATAAGCTCAACGAACCTATGTATGTCAACTGGGCCAAATCTGCCCTGATAGCGGCAGATAAAGCCTACACTTATGCAAATGATATCATCAGTATAGAAGGGAGCACCTCATCATCAAGCTTCCAGTATGGCAGGGGGGGCAGCACCTTTAGTGACGGCTCTATCTCGGCAAGTGCAAAACTGAACCAGCATGAAAGTTTTATTCCCCCGCATTCCAAAATTACACGCACAATTTACGTCCTTAAAAATCTTGAGATAACCACATTGCCGAAATCAGACTTCCGCAAAACATTTTTAAACTATGATGATGGTTCAGGACAGGCACCGGCAAAAAGAGCTGAATACGATGCATTAAATACCCCGCTAAATTTTAGAAGTTACCTGACGCTGTATACAGTAGACGAAAACAAAACTAAAACATTCACAATGGAGCAGAAATTTTATGTTTCCGGAATGATAAAAACTAATGCCAGTCCAGAAAACCTATACGAGTTTAAACATAACCGAGGTGATGTTATCATCAACAGCAGGCCCACCGGATTTGCAAAGACGATGGCTGTTGCCGGACTGGTTGGGGCAGTAGGTGCACTTACTTCCGCTGAAGCGGCCTTAACTGATAATAAAAAGCCTGAATGATTAGTCTTTTATTCTTTTTAGGGCCTCTTTTGCCTGGGCCTCGATACTGTTCTCATATTCATGATCCTTCATATTGACAGCCTGGTTGAAGCTGGCTTTTGCTCTGGCTCCATTGTTCCTTTTCATGTAAATTTTTCCCATATTCAAAGCTGAAGTTGCTGCGTAATAATACTTCAGGCTTTTGCCGAAATTGATGGCATTCTGATAGTTCAGCAAAGCAAGGTCGTCTTTTTCAAGTGCATCATATATTCTTCCGGCACGGTAGTAAAATTCAGCCTTATCTTTGGTATTTTTATAATCCCCAGCATTATGTCCGGATAAAGTTTCCAGGGCCTTGTTATAATAACCACCATCAAACAATAATCTGGCTTTTAGCAGTTCGGCATTGGGGGCAGGAACGGAGGCTTCGTTCATCGCCTGTTTATCCCTTTCCCCATAAGTATAACCTACACCTCTAACTTTACCCATGTACGCATTATAAGCTCCCGTGTCGCCATTTAATAAGGCTACCCATGACAAGTGAAGGTTAGCGTCTTTCACGTAATTTACGCCTTTATTTATAGCCAGGAATCTTTTAAAATTTGCGGAGGATGAATAATCGAGTCTATTCAGCTTTGCGGTTCCCATCAGCAGTTCCAGATAAGGGAATGGCTGATAAGCTTCTCCCGATGGGCGGTTTGTCAATATCGAAATAGCCTCATCATTGTGTGCATTTCTGGCACAGACATAAGCCTGCAGATAGGCTTTAAGCAAACTGCTATCGGCTATCCTGGCAGTATATTTCATAGTTTTTGCATAAGCATCAGGCGAATGCACGATGTCTGACAATACAAAGGAATAGTAAAATACGACTTCTTCATAAAAGGGCTCATAGGTAGACCGGGGCAGGTTCTGCGCCAGGTTATCAAGCATTGAAAGGCCTTTCTGTACATCTCCTTTTATGCCGAATGTAGATAATGCAGTCTTTAGGATACCATCCGGCAGGTTACCCAGAAAAACATTGATCAGACCTATGCCTTTGCTGTTGAGATGAAAGCCCGGATATTTTTTGCTGTTCTCCTGCAACTGCGAATTTGCCTTTCTGATTTCCCTCGCAGCCGTAAAAAACTCACCGTAACGGCTTCTTAGAAGGGCCCATTGCAGGTTAATCTCTGCCTGGGCATACAGATAGTAGGGTGAATTGCTTTCCTCCTCGCTGATCTGATCCAGCCGGCGGGAGCGCTCATCCTTCAGACGTTCAAAATCCTGCTTATTCTCTGAGGTGATCAGGTAAAAATAGTCAGCATAATTTTCCAGAAGGGGGACAATTGCATTTTTAGGATGTGTTCTTTTCTCGGTGGCGATGAGCTGGCGGGCAGCATTCAGTTTCAGCTCAAAGATCAGCTGATAGGCCCTGAGGCAATTCGCATTGAAATCAAAATTGGCAAGAACTGTATTTGGAAGAATGATAAAAAGGCAGAAAATTGTAGTTTTTATCAGCAGAGTAAAACTCCTTTTAGCAGGCATATATTAATAATTCTAGAACTTAACAATACCATTAAACGCCTGAAACAGGGAGATTGTTTTATACAACAAACGGCCAGGTATAAACCTGGCCGCTATTCTAATATCTTTTTGCTGATTAAGCCGGAACTGATTCCTGTGTTAATGCCTCATCAACTAAAATTCTGCCGCAGTGTTCACATACGATGATTTTTTTGCGCTGACGAATATCAAGCTGACGCTGAGGAGGGATCTGGTTGAAACATCCCGAGCAAGAGTCACGGTCAATCGTAACAACTGCAAGTCCGTTTACCGCATTTCCTCTCAACCTTCTGTAAGCGACAAGCAATCTGTCTTCAATGCCCGCTTCTGCTTTTTCAGATTTTTTGGATAAAGCAAGTTCATCTTTCTCCGTTTCGGCAGTGATCGTTTGCAATTCCCCTTTTTTAATGTCAAGATCACCTTTCCTTGATTCAAGATCAGCTAATGCTTTCTCATAAATCTCAGTTTTCGAAGCGATTTCAAATCCGTGCTCTCTGATTTTCTTTTCACAAACCTGGATCTCTAAAGACTGGATTTCCACTTCTTTTGTTAAAGCATCGTATTCACGATTATTTTTTACCTCTTTTAATTGCGTATCATACTTTTTAATCAGGTTCTGAGATTCCTTGATCATGTTTTTACGCGTTACAATAGCGTCTTCGGTTTCATCCAGTTCAGCTTTGAATTTTTGTATACGCGTTTCCAATCCTGCAACCTCATCCTCTAAATCAGCCACTTCCATTGGCAATTCACCACGGATCTGACGTATTTTATCAATTTTTGTATGAAGGGTTTGTAATTCGTATAAAGCTTTTAGCTTTTGCTCTACAGTTTGTTCCATTAAATGAAATAATTTATGGGGTTTGTATTATGCTCCGTTAAACGGATCGCAAAGTTAGGAAATTTTTCCCGAATAATATCTATCAACAAATCGGATGTAAATTGTTCACTTTCAAAGTGTCCGATATCGGCAATCATCAGTTTTCCATCCGCATCAAAAAACTCATGGTACTTGAAATCTGCCGTAATAAAAGCATCCGCTCCTGCGGCAATTGCTTGACCCAGCAAAAAACTGCCGGAACCACCGCAAACAGCCACTTTTTTGATCATTTTACCTGTAGGTCGCGTATGCCTGATCACGCTGACATTCATCGTGGATTTCACAAAAGCCAGAAATTCTGTGGCCTCCATTTCCGGTTCCAGCCAGCCTACCATTCCAGATCCAACGGTATCTGTTTTATTTTCAAGTGCATAAATATCGTAGGCAACCTCTTCGTAAGGATGATTTTCAAGCAGGGCCAGCAGGACCTTGCGTTCCTGCTGCACAAAATAGATCGTCTCAATCCTGGTTTCAGGCTCCTGGTGCTGCATACCGTGTTGACCCACGAAAGGCTGTGTGCCAGTCCCTGCTTTAAAGGTGCCGGTACCTTCAGTATTAAAACTGCAGTCACTGTAAGCGGCTATATTCCCGGCTCCCGCAGCGAAGAGGGCTTCCCTCAGCCCGGACGCCTGGGCTACAGGACAAAAAGTTACAAGTTTTTTTAAAAGGCCTGAACGGGGCTGGAGAATTTTGGCCTGCTGCAGACCAAGACGGTTGCAAATCACACTGTTTACCCCATTATGGACACTGTCAAGATTGGTATGAATAGCATATAAGGCGATGTTATTTTTAACAGCCTTCAGCACGACACGTTCTACATAAGTCCTGCCGGTTAGTTTTTTCAGTCCCTTAAATACAATGGGGTGATGGGTAATGATGAGGTTACAGCCTTTGGCAATAGCCTCATCAACGATCTCCTCCACACAGTCGAGGGCAACCAGTGCCGCAGTAATTTCCTGGTTCACATCGCCGGTAAGCAACCCGGAATTATCGTAATCTTCCTGGTAGTTCAGCGGTGCATATTCTTCCAGATGTTTGATCAACACAGCTAATCTCATTCCGTAAATATACGATCCAAATGGCAATTATTGGATGCTGCTGCCCATTTTTACGAGTTGCAGACTTTCAAAAACCATTTTCTGGTTATATTCAAAAGCCAGGCTCTTGTAGTTAACCAGGTCTATAATAGTACCGATTGCGCAAAGTCCATAAGTAAAAAAGTACAGGATACCCATTCCGATCTGGTTCACCAGAAAGCGTGCCAGCCCGGGCACGAAAAATCCCAGTACACAATACAGGATCATATCATCAGGACTCCTTCTTTTACTGCTGTACACAAGAAGAAATCCATTCAATTGCTGTTCACTAAAGCCCGTAGTTGCCGTTTGTAAATAAGAAAACTCTTGTGGCGAGATGCCCGGAAGCATCATAAATGGTGAATTGTACATAATTATTTCTCCTTTCTTTTGTTCATTATTTTATTCCACTGGTACCTTCCAAGTATCACAATTCTGTAACCTATGATCAGTACTGCAGGAATTCCAAGCCAGTGGTATTTTAAACTTTCCCTGAAGCTGCCCTGGAAGATCAGTGTTATTGCTCTTCCCAAACCGCATCCCGGGCACCAGGTTACTCCCATGTTGGCCAGAGGACAAAAAGTAAAATGGATATCCCCGGGATGTAATGCCGGTTTTGCCATCGCCAGAAAGATAAATGCGGCAATCCAGAAAAACAGTTCCAAAGGAAAACGCATCAACCACTTTGGCTTCCCTCTTTTGAATTTTAGAGTCATTAATGGCGGCATTGTTACAGATTAGCAATTGATAAATCTTACATTTGCAGAGTGAATATTCGCGACCTGATCAACAGATATAAAACTGATGAGCGCATCGAAGCGCTGGCAAAGACACTCAACACGGGTAAAGGTACTAAACTTCAGCTAAAGGGATTAGTGGGTTCTGCCGATGCTGTTATTGCTATAGCAACCTATTTCCTGCTGCATAAACCCCAGCTGTTTATTTTGCCCGACAGGGAAGAGGCTGCTTACTTTATGGCCGACCTGGAGAGTATCCTTGAGAAAGAAGTGCTTCTTTTCCCCTCTTCCTTCCGCAAATCATTTGATTTTACCCAGGTAGATACTGGTAATGTACTTGCCAGGGCAGAAGTGCTCAACGAGCTCAACCACCAGTCTTCATTTGGAAAGATAGTTGTCACCTATCCCGAGGCCCTGGCTGAAAAGGTAATTGACAGAAGTGTTCTCGAAAAAAACACCCTCGAAATCAGTCTTGGTATCAAATTAGGGATTGATTTTATCAACGAATTCCTGATCGATTATGATTTCGACCGTACCGATTTTGTGTATGAGCCGGGACAGTTCTCCATCAGGGGAGGTATAGTAGATATTTTCTCTTTCTCACATGATCTCCCTTACCGGATTGAGTTTTTCGGGGATGAAGTAGAGAGCATCAGGACTTTCGAAATCGAAACCCAGCTTTCTGTAGAGGATGTAAAAACCCTTACCATCATTCCGAATGTGCAGTCGAAATACCTCACAGAAAGTAATATCAACCTGCTGGATTATATTGAAAAGGATACGCAGCTTTGGTTTAAGGATGTAGAGTTTACCCTGGATATCATTAAAGGAGGTTACAAAAAAGCTGTAGAATTATGGAAAGCCCTGCCGGCGAAAGAAAAACAGGAAAACCTGGACTGGATAGATCCTAAATTTGCTTTTTCTGATGAAAAAATGATAGGGGATATCGTCCATGATTTCGCCCTCATAGAATTTGGAAAGCAGTTCTTTTACCGGACAGAGAATGTTCTCCTGTTTGATACCAAACCACAGCCTTCCTTTAATAAGGATTTCCATTTGCTGATCAATAATATCAAGGAAAATGAAAAGAACGGGATCTTTAATTTTATCTCCAGCTCATCTCCAAAACAGACGGAACGGTTATACGCGATACTCGATGACATTGATAAATCAGTAAAATTTGTTCCCGTAAATATTCAGCTGCGCGAAGGTTTTATCGATTCGCAGCAACAGATTGCACTGTATACTGACCATCAGATTTTTGACAGGTTCTACAAATACAAGTTGAAAAGAGGGTACCAGCGTAGTCAGGCGATTACGATGAAGGATCTCAGGGACCTTAAACCCGGAGATTTTGTGACGCATATTGACCATGGTATCGGTAAATACGCCGGACTAGAAAAAGTAGAGGTAAATGGCAAAACTCAGGAAATGATCAGGCTGATTTATGCCGATAACGACCTGCTGTATGTGAACATCAACTCGCTCAACCGGATTGCGAAGTACAGTGGTAAAGATGGCACTGCGCCAAAAATGAATAAACTGGGCACAGAAGCCTGGGATAAACTCAAGAAAACTACAAAAAAAAAAGTTAAAGATATCGCCCGGGACCTGATCAAGCTGTATGCCCTGAGAAAATCACAGGTGGGTACTGCTTTTGACCCGGATGGTTATCTGGAAACTGAACTGGAGGCTTCATTTATTTATGAAGATACCCCGGATCAGATGAAGGCCACCAACGATGTGAAAAAAGATATGGAAGCTCCGCATCCGATGGACCGACTGGTCTGTGGGGATGTAGGCTTTGGAAAAACGGAAATTGCGATCCGTGCAGCATTTAAAGCTGTTGCCAATGGCAAGCAGGCTGCAGTCCTGGTACCTACTACTATCCTTGCTTTACAGCATTTCAAGACATTTTCAGGCCGTCTGAAGGACTTTCCATGCCGGGTAGACTATATCAACCGTTTCAAGACAAGTAAACAGATTAAAGAGACCCTGGCGTTGGTAGAAGAAGGTAAAATAGATATTATCATCGGTACCCACCGGCTGCTGAGCAAAGACGTTAAGTTTAAGTCGCTCGGCATCATGATCATCGATGAAGAACAGAAGTTTGGGGTATCAGCCAAAGAAAAACTGCGTGCATTGCGTGTAAACGTAGATACGCTTACCCTTACCGCAACGCCTATCCCAAGAACGCTCCATTTTTCACTGATGGGCGCAAGGGATCTTTCAATCATGAGCACACCACCGCCAAACAGGCAGGCCGTAAATACAGAACTTCACGTTTTCAATGATAAACTGATCCAGGAAGCTGTTCAGTTTGAGCTGGACCGGGGCGGGCAGGTATTTTTTATCCATAACAGGGTGAATGATCTTCCCCAATTGGGTGGACTGATACAGACACTGGTACCTAAAGCAAGAATTGGTATTGCCCACGGACAGCTGGACGGAGATGCACTCGAAGATGTGATGCTCGATTTTATCAATGGCGAAAAAGATGTTCTGGTAGCTACCACCATCATTGAAGCCGGTCTGGATATTCCAAATGCCAATACGATCATCATTAACCATGCACATATGTTTGGGCTAAGCGATCTTCACCAGATGCGCGGACGTGTCGGCAGATCAAATAAAAAAGCTTTCTGTTACCTGCTGAGCCCACCTCTGTCTACATTAACATCAGAAGCAAGGAAACGTTTAAGTGCAATAGAAGAGTTCTCAGACCTGGGCAGCGGTTTTAACATCGCTATGCGTGATCTGGACATTCGGGGAAGCGGTAACCTCCTGGGTGCAGAACAAAGTGGATTTATCGCCGAGATCGGGTTTGAAATGTATCATAAAATATTGGATGAAGCCATTCAGGAGCTAAAATCTGATGAGTTCAAAGATCTTTTCCAGGATGATAAGGCCCGTCCTTTTGTAAGCTTTACACAAATCGATACTGATCTCGAATTGTATATCCCTGATGATTATGTAACGAATATTACAGAGCGTTATAACCTTTATACAGAGCTTTCCAAACTGGATACCGAGGAGCAGCTGAAAGCCTTTGAAACCTCTTTGAAAGACCGGTTTGGTAATGTCCCGAAGCCTGTAAAAACGATGCTGAGTGTCCTTCGGCTGCAATGGTCTGCCAAAAAACTGGGCTTTGAAAAGCTGAGCTATAAAAAAGGTGTACTGAGAGGGTATTTCATAGCCAACAAACAAAGCAACTTCTTTGATTCAGAAATGTTTCACAGGGTACTGAACTTTGCGCAGCAGCATCCGCGGATGTGTAACCTGAAAGAAGTAAAGGATACACTCCGGATAGCTTTCGAAGACCTGAGAACCGTGGAAGATGCGATAGAAATGCTGGAAATGGTTGCAAATTAAACAGAAAAGATGGACCCTAACCTGCTAACTGACCTGGTCACGATGAAAATGCCTTTTGGCAAGTATAAGGACAGATTACTTTGTGATCTTCCGGAAACTTATCTGGTCTGGTTCCACAGCAAAGGCTTCCCTCCTGGTAAACTGGGCGCACTGTTAGGCACCATGTACGAAATCAGGCTGAACGGACTGGAGTATTTACTCAGGCCCATCAGAAATTCCCGTTAATTCAATACAAGGTACAAATAAGCATATACGATAGGCGCCGCAATCAGCAAACCATCAAACCTGTCCAGCAATCCGCCATGTCCCGGCAACAGATTTCCTGAATCCTTCGCATTTAAACTCCTTTTGAGCATAGACTCTACCAGGTCTCCCAGCGTTCCGAAACTCACAATCAGCACAGCCATACCGGCCCAAACCAGAAAGCCTATTTCTTTAAAAAAGAAGGAAATAATAAATGATACCAGTACACTTGTGAACATGCCTCCAAAAAAGCCTTCCCAGGTTTTCTTCGGGGAGTGGCGCTCAAATAACTTATGTGCACCTAACTTCCGTCCAAACAGATAAGCACCTGTATCGCTTGCCCATAACATCAGTAAAAAAGCGAGGGGAAGATGATAGTTGTACAGGTTCCAGTCGCTCAAAAACCCAAGAGAATAATAAAAGCAGAAGGGAACGGTCACAAAAAATAACCCTGTAAAAGTATAGGCGATATTGCTAAAGGGCGACTTGTCTTTTCTATAAAGCTCAAACAGAAATACCGCAGATACCAATGGAATGAGCAACAGAACATATTTAAACTCCACAACAAAAAAATGATAACCGGCATTCAGCACAAAAACCAATGCACTTACAATCAAACCAATAACCGTATGAGGATTGATCGAAGCTGTCCTGATCAGCGTATAAAACTCTGCCAGGGCAAAAACACACAGCAGCAGATAAAATCCTGTGAAGGTATAAGCGCCAAGAAAGATAGATCCCAGCATCACAATAGTGAAGAAAAACGCAGTTATCGCCCTTGTTTTCATTCGGTCTCCGTAGATTTTATATAGGCATCCGCAGCTTCCAGATCAGCCTCGCTCACCATTACATCTACTGTTCCGAAAGTCTGGTATGAAGAATCTTTTTTATTCATGATCACTGCCGCAATCTCATTTTCTATCAATCCCTGTTTGATGATCTCTGCCGTGATAGGATCCTGTGTAGTGTAAACCTTAACCCAATTGTTCTCCATTGCTCTCTTTGGTTTTATCTTTTAAATACTTGAATAAAAATATGCTCAAAATTAAGCTAATAACAGATGCATACCATGGAAAATATGAAGAATTATCAGCCTGGTCCAGCGGGATATGGTGTACCTGTAAATACCATGCCTGACAAACCGCATAGGCATTGTTCAGGAAATGCGCAAACATTGCATACCATAAACTGCCAGTCCACAGGTAGATATATCCAAATGCTGCCCCCAGAAACAATCTTGGGAAAAAACCAAAGAACTGGACATGGATAGCACTGAAAATAAAGGCAGATACCCAGATAGACACATGGGGATTGTTAAACATTCTGCTGAATGATCTTTGTATCCCGCCTCTGAAAAGCAGTTCTTCTGCAACCGCAGGCAGCAGGGCAATGATAAAGATATTGACCATAAACTCTCCGAAACCCCTGATCCTTAGTAATAAGATCGTCATATTCATCGCCGCTTCTTCTTTCTCGCGCATCCAGTTTTCAACTGACTTCAGCGCATCAGGCAAAACCATTTTCTGGTTCAGCAGCGTCATCCATTCCATCAGCGGAACCGAGCACAGCATGATCAGAAATACAACAAGCAGCACAAAAGGACGGGTTGCCTTAAATCCATAAAATTTGTTTATCCGCGTTTTTTCGGTGATTGCAAGCAGAACAGGGGGCATCAAGAATAAAAAAATGGATGTAAGCGACTGGGCAATCCGAAGTCCGTTCAGGTAAGCAGGATCTCCGCCAGACAATCCCGCAGTGTTCTGCAATATCGACGTGCCGTACAATGAAACCAGTGCAGCTAGGCTTAACACAGAGCCTATGATCGTCCCTGCCAGCGCGTAACAGGCAAGGATAAGCAATTGGGAATAAGCTGATTTTTCTTCTCTTGGAGCCAGACTGAAATTCATTATTGGGGATTTTTGTACCTTTGTATCTTAATTTTGCACTGAAGATAGAAAAATGTCTGTAAAGATAGGAAATATTGACCTGGGAGAGTTCCCTTTATTGCTTGCACCGATGGAAGATGTGAGCGATCCCCCATTCCGTTTTGTATGTAAACAAAGTGGGGTAGATATGATGTACACAGAATTTATTTCTTCTGAAGGACTCATCCGCGATGCTGCAAAAAGCCGTCAGAAACTCGATATATTTGAGTATGAAAGGCCTATCGGTATTCAGATATTCGGCAGTGAAATTGCAACAATGCATGAGGCTACTGAAATTGCTACCCTGGCAAAACCAGACCTGATTGATATCAATTATGGCTGCCCTGTAAAACAGGTTGCATGTAAAGGTGCCGGATCAGCGTTGCTGCAGGATATAGACAAGATGGTTAAAATGACGGATGCTGTAGTAAGGGCTACACATTTGCCTGTAACAGTTAAAACCAGGTTGGGCTGGGATGATAATACCAAAAACGTTGACGAAGTGGCCGAAAGGTTACAGGATATAGGGATACAGGCACTTACGATCCATGGCAGGACGCGGTCTCAGATGTACAAGGGTGAGGCCGACTGGCGGATGATCCGTGATATCAAAAGAAATCCCAGGATCAAGATCCCCGTGTTCGGCAATGGTGATGTTGATAGTCCGGAGAAAGCGTTCCAATGGCGCAGGGAATTTGAAGTTGACGGTATCATGATCGGCCGTGCAGCTATCGGCTATCCATGGATTTTCAGAGAAATCGCACACTACTTTAAAACCGGCGAGAAACTGGCCGGGCCAACAGTCGAGGAACGGGTGGCAGTATGCCGTACCCACCTGGATAAATCCATTGCCTGGAAAGGACCAAAAGTAGGTATATTTGAAATGAGACGTCATTATGCCAATTATTTTAAGGGTTTGCCTGACTTTAAAAACTACCGGATGTTATTGGTTAAGGAAGATAATATCGAAATCATACATGCTATCTTAGACGAAGTGTCAGATAAATATCAATACATCATTCCTGAAGGTGAAATGGCTTGATTTTTGAAAAACACTGATTATAAATATCTTTAAAATGGTTACAGCGATTACACAGGGCGTTAAAATTTCAGTAGATACTGTCTATCAGGAAGAATATTCCAATCCTGAAAAAGAGCATTTTATGTTTGCTTACCAGATCACCGTCGAAAACCTGTCCGACTATTCAGTGCAGTTAATGCGCCGCCAGTGGTTTATTTTTGATTCCAATGGCACCCAGAGAGAAGTTGAAGGAGAGGGAGTAGTGGGTATCCAGCCGGTCATAGAACCCGGAGAAAGTTATTCTTATGTTTCTGGTTGTAATCTGACTACAGATATAGGATCAATGACTGGTACTTATCTTATGCACCGTGTAGCTGATGAAACTGATTTCAGCGTAGATATCCCTGAATTTCAGCTGATCGTGCCTTACCGTTTAAATTAGGTTTCAATAACTTAATGACAGCTGAAGAATCAATTCCTGTTTCTGCCAAAGAGCATAGAGGCGTAGTACAGCAAATTGGCCAATGCTCCCAATGCTGCAACTACATAAGTCATTGCTGCCCACCATAGCGCATCTTTGGCCTGTGAATTTTCTTCAGCAGTGTACATTACTACCCGGTTATTCTTTAACCAGATCAGCGCTCTTCTGCTGGCATCAAACTCCACAGGCAGGGTAATGAAACTAAAAATGGTAATCAGTGCCAGTCCTGCAACTCCAATTCCCAGTACAAGTGGATTACCGGTAAATCCAATCAACAGTATTCCTAAAATCAGCACCCACTGTAAAAGATTGGAGGATATACTTACAACCGGAACCATCATAGAACGTAACTCCAGCCAGTGGTAGGCTTTGGCATGCTGAACCGCATGTCCGCACTCATGAGCGGCTACCGCCGCAGCGGCCACACTTCTTCCATAGTACACATCAGTACTCAGGTTAACGGTTTTATCAGCAGGGTTGTAGTGATCAGTCAATTGTCCGTCCGCACTCATCACCCTTACATCATAAATACCATTATCATGCAGCATTTTTTCCGCCACTTCATGCCCAGAAAGACCTGAATTGAGTTGCATTTCGGCATATCTGGAAAATTTGCTCCTGAATTTCCATTGCACAAACATACTTGCAATCAGCATCGGAAGAATAAAAAACAAATAGGTTCCCATTTTTTTATAGTGTATATCTCAACCCTGCTAAATCAAAAATTGTTCCTAACGCTGGTATACACTTCGAATAATTCAAATTCAGATCTGAATCAGCGTATTAAGTGCCATATGACCACTAAATGTTGCATTTTACGATTACTGTTACAAGGTATACATTTACTTTATGTCTATAAAAAACTTCATAAAACAACTATAAAACAACTGATAATTACTAACAAGTTTGTTAAAACGGTTTATAATACAGATTTTTGATAAAAATATTAGCAAATGAACATTATCATCATTGTATTGCTGCTTATCGTAATGGCCGCTTTAATTTTTCTTTTGTTTAAAAAACCGGTTGCAGATAGCACAGGCCAGTTGGAGATGCTCAATTTAAAGGAAGCGGAACATCAGCTTAACCTCAGCTATTATCGCGAAGAGAAGCAGCGTCTGGAAGATGAACTCGCGGATCTCCGCACAGGATTTATGAACGAAAGGAGCAGGGCAGTAAAAGCTGAGGAGATACTCAATGCACAGCTGGAAAAACAAATACAGCAGGAGAAATATATAGCAGAACTGCAGCATCAGTTTAAACTGCAGTTTGAACAGATCGCTAATCAGATACTCGAAGAAAAAACCTCCAGGTTTACATTACAGAACAAGGCCAATATGGAACTCATTTTAAGCCCGCTGAAGGATAATATTAAGGCTTTTGAGGAAAAGGTCGACCGCGTATACAAAGCGGAGTCAGACGAGCGAAATATACTTAAGGGGGTAATTTCACAGCTGATGGATCAGAGCAGACAGATTCAGGAAGAGGCAAACAACCTGACTAAAGCACTGAAGGGCGACAATAAAAAGCAGGGCAACTGGGGCGAAATTATACTGGAAAGGGTTTTAGAGCGGTCAGGATTGGTAAAAGACCAGGAATACCGTATACAATCCAGCTTTAATACATCCAGTGGTAACCGCGTGCAGCCTGATGTTATTATCGACCTGCCAGACGACAAACATATTGTTGTAGATGCCAAAGTTTCCCTGATCGCCTACGAAAAGTATGTCTCAGCAGAAACGGAAGAAGAAAGGGATATGTATGTAAGACAGCATCTGCTTTCGCTCAAAAATCATATACAGGACCTCTCAGGCAAAAATTATCATGCCCTTTACCAGATCAATTCTCCGGATTTTGTACTGCTTTTTATTCCTATTGAATCATCATTCGGCATGGCGGTGCAAAAAGATGCAGAACTTTTCAATTATGCATGGGACAGAAAAGTCGTTATTGTAAGTCCTTCCACCTTACTGGCAACACTGCGTACGATATCCAGCATCTGGAAACAGGAAAGACAAAACAGGAACGTACTGGAGATCGCCCGCTTGAGCGGTACGATGTACGATAAATTTGTAGGATTTCTTACTGACATGGAAAATATCGGAAAAAACATAAGGCAGAGCCATGAAGCTTATGACAAAGCTCTTAATAAACTCAGTGCCGGAGCAGGAAATTTAGCAACTACAGCAGATAAAATAAAAAAGCTGGGTGCAAAAACTACGAAACAGATTGATCATAAATTTCTGGACCCAGCCCTGACAGAAGATGAGATCCTGTAAGGTAAAAGATCAAATTTATAGTTTAAACGCATTCCATCCCTGAGCTTTCAGTTCATGGACTACATTAGATTTTGAGATCATTTTACATCCCGAAGGCCTGTCGGTTATGTGACCAATTACACTAATATCGACATCATGCTTTAATCTGGCATAATCGTCCTGTTTAATCGTAAACAGCAGCTCATAATCTTCCCCGCCATTCAACGCGCAAACTGTAGGATCTATCCCCAATTCTCTCGCAGTTTCATAAGTCATAGGGTCAATAGGAAGTTTATCCTCATAAATTGTACAGCCCTTATCAGATTCCTTGCAGATGTGCATGATTTCAGAAGCCAGTCCGTCAGATACATCAATCATCGACGTAGGTACAATTTTCATTTGTGCAAGAAGATCTACAATATCCCTTCTGCCCTCAGGCTTAAGCTGTCTTTCAATGATATAATCTTTTCCTTCCAGATCAGGCTGGATATTCGGGTTTTCCAGAAAAATCTGTTTCTCACGTTCCAGAATCTGCAGGCCTACATAGGCACCGCCCAGGTCTCCTGAGACGCATAATAGATCACCCTCGTTTGCACCATTCCTGTAAACAATATCAGCCTTATCAGCAAAACCTATACTGGTTATACTGATCACCAGCCCCTGTTTACTGGAAGATGTATCACCACCAATCAGGTCAATATTGAATTTATTACAGGCCAGCTCTATACCCTTGTAAATTTCTTCTACAGCTTCGAGCGGAAATTTGCTTGATAAGCCCAGCGAAACAGTGATCTGGGTAGCTACCCCATTCATAGCATAAATATCGCTTAGATTCACCTGAACGGCCTTGTAACCTAAATGCATAAGCGGCACATAAGCCAGGTCAAAATGAATTCCTTCCAGCAGCAGATCTGTTGAAATAAGCATTTCTTTATCTCCGGCATGCAATACTGCAGCATCGTCACCTATCCCTTTGATACTGCTTTCATGCCTGATCTTAAAATTATCAGTCAGGTGCCTGATCAGGCCAAATTCACCTAATTCTGCCAGATCTGTACGTTCTTTATTTTCAAACATAATTTTTTTTTATATTCCCTCCAGGGATATTTAATTCTTTATAAACCTAAGCTGGCCGATATCTCCAGCATTCTTTCGATTGGTTTTCTTGCTGCGGCAATAATATCTGCCGGTACAGTTACTTCAGGCGTTCCGTTTTTTAAACACAGGTATAGTTTTTCGAGTGTGTTTCTTTTCATGTAAGGACAATCGTTACAGGCACAATTGTTATTTGGTGGCGCAGGAATAAATGTTTTACCAGGATTGGCTTTTTCCATCTGGTGGATAATACCGCTTTCTGTGGCTACGATAAATTCCTTTGCATCACTTTTGATAGAATAATTTAACAGGCCCGTGGTTGAGCCAATATAATCTGCCATCTGTAATACTGCTTCCTCACATTCCGGATGTGCAATAAATTTAGCTCCTGGATGGCGCTCTTTCAGTTTAGTGATTTTCTCTCTTGAAAAAATCTCATGCACCATACATGCTCCATTCCATAAAACCAGGTTCCTGCCAGTTTTTTTTGCGACCCAGGCACCCAGGTTTTTATCAGGACCGAAAATAATCTTCTGCTCTTTTGGCAGACTTTCTACAATCTGAACTGCATTGGTAGAAGTACAAACGATATCACTCATCGCTTTTAGTTCAGCTGTACAGTTTACATAGGTAATCACCAGGTGATCCGGATATTTCTCTTTAAACTTTTTAAACAAATGTGGAGGGCAACTATCTGCTAATGAGCAGCCTGCTTTAACATCAGGCAAAAGAACCCTCTTCTCCGGCGATAGAATTTTAGCAGTTTCGGCCATAAAATGCACTCCTGCAAACACAATCACATCAGCCTCTGTTTTTGCAGCTTCCTGAGAAAGGCCTAAACTATCCCCCAGATAGTCGGCAACATCCTGTATATCAGGTTCCTGATAGTAGTGCGCCAGCACAATTGCATTTTTTTCTTTTTTTAGCTTTTCAATTTCATCAAAAAGATCAAGTGCTGGGTCGATACTTTCTTCTACAAATCCCCTTCTGTTTAATTCTTCTAAGGTATCCATTTTCAACGTTTCAATAATTAATAATTATTTAATATAAATAGACTTCTATTGTTTATTAGTGTGTTAGTAATGTTTGTAACTCCGGGTACTTTATTCGTTTAAATGATTTGTTCTATAGTTACCAACATGTAAATGAGATATTATTGATAAATAACTGCTGATTTACAATCAGATATTTTTGAGACTTAAAACTTATCAATAGGAATATGTTAATTGTTAGTAGTGGAGTAAAAAGTTAATAACTGATGCAAAGTTGCTTAAAAATTACTTAAAAGATTGTGTGTAATTCTCATTTTCCCTTAGCTTTAAACATTCTTAAATAGTTCCTCTATTTATTTAGACATGTAATTAACACTTTTCCAACGTTGTTAACAAGACGGTGGAATTAGCAAGAATCAATGAGAAAAGCGGATTTTTTAGTAATAGGATCAGGTATTGCCGGTTTAAGCTTCGCTTTAAAGGCTGCCAGGCATGGTAATGTGATTATCATTACCAAATCAAATGAAGACGAATCAAATACGAAATATGCCCAGGGTGGGGTTGCTGTAGTAGTAAATAAGGACGATTCCTTCGAAAAACATATCCATGATACGTTAATCGCAGGAGACGGTCTCTGTGATCCTGAAATTGTTGAAATAGTAGTAAAAGAGGGGCCCCAGCGCATTCAGGAGATCATTGACTACGGAATAAATTTTGATAAAACCAATGCTGGTGCCTATGATCTGGCTAAAGAAGGTGGTCATTCTGATCACAGGATTTTACATTATAAAGACGTTACCGGATATGAGATTGAGAGTGCTCTGCTAAGGCAAATTCATGAAAATGACAATATAGAGATATTAACACATTACTTCTGTTTGGAGTTAATAACCCAGCATCACCAGGGTGAGTTTGTTGACAAGACATCCAAAGATATTAACTGTTTTGGTGTATATGCTTTTAATACAGAGCTTAATGATGTTGAAAAGATCTTGGCAAAGGTGACTATCCTTGCATCAGGGGGGGCCGGCCATGTTTATTCCAGTACTACAAATCCGGTGATTGCGACAGGTGATGGTATGGCTATGGTTTACCGCGCTAAAGGCAAATTGCGCAATATGGAATTTATTCAGTTTCATCCAACGGCCTTGTATAACCCCGGGGAGTATCCATCCTTCTTAATTTCCGAAGCTGTAAGAGGCTTTGGGGGCGTATTAAAAAGGAAAAATGGCGAGGAATTTATGTATGAATATGATGAAAGAGGATCCCTGGCCCCGCGTGATATTGTAGCGAGAGCAATCGATTCTGAGATGAAAAAATCAGGGGAGGATTTCGTTTATCTAGATATCAGGCACCGTAAAAAAGCTGACATACTGGCACACTTTCCAAATATCTATGCAAAGTGTTTGTCCATTGGAATAGACATGACCAATGATCTGATTCCTGTAACACCAGCTGCACATTATATGTGTGGAGGAATACTGGTAGATGATTATGGAAGGTCTACGATCAATCACTTATATGCCTGCGGGGAATGTTCTTCAACAGGATTACATGGGGCCAATCGGCTTGCTTCAAATTCCCTTCTTGAGGCACCGGTATTTGCACACAGGATTTATCTCGATGCGGTAGAAAGTTTTAAAAATATCACGATACCTGAAAATATTCCTGACTGGAACGATCACGGTGTAGTACAGTCTGACGAGGATATTTTGGTCACACATAACCTGCGAGAAACACAAAAACTGATGAGCGATTATGTGGGGATAGTCCGTTCAGATTTCAGGCTCGACCGCGCAATGAGACGTTTGTTTTTACTGCATGAAGAAACGGAAGCCTTTTATAAGGGCAATCAGGTTTCTGTTAAATTATGTGAGCTAAGAAATGTGATCCAGGTTGCTTTTGTAATTATTAAATCAGCCATGACCCGTAAAGAAAGCCGGGGATTACATTATACTACAGATTATCCCGGTCATGCTCAGGAGCTGACCGATACTATTTTTTAAAATACATTTATGGCAGTTATTCTTCCGGTTTTAGATAAAAACCCTGTTTGGGGCGACAATTGCTTTATTGCGCCAAATGCGACTATAGTAGGGGATGTAAGCATGGGCGACAACTGCTCTGTCTGGTTTAACGCAGTTATCCGCGGTGATGTTAACACCATCAGGATTGGCAATGATTCAAATATTCAGGACGGTGCCGTTATTCATGCTACTTATCAGAAAGCCGCTACATATATTGGTAATAGGGTGTCAGTAGGACATAATGCAATTGTTCATGGCTGTACGCTCAAGGATCATGTTCTTGTGGGTATGGGTGCAATAGTAATGGATGACGCCATTGTAGAGGAGTATTGCATTATAGCAGCCGGGTCAGTGGTGTTGGAGAGAACAGTTTGCGAAACTGGCTTTCTGTATGCGGGAGTTCCTGCGAAAAAAATAAAGCCCATTACTGAAGAGCAACGGGCTTTATTGAATAAGTTACCAGATAATTATATAATGTATTCTGACTGGTTCAGATAGTTATTTTTCTTTAGGAAGTTCTATTGTTTCGTTTCTGTCCCAGTTTGCGCGGATAGAGAGTTCTTTTGTTTCCGCCCAAATTTTTTCTGGCTGGATGCCCGCTTTAACATCCCCGGTATCCCAGATACCATTTTTGTTATTATCGTAAATGATCCTTATAAAATATCGCCCTGCTCTGTAGTTGGCAAATTTTACCGTGGTGTCTTTTGCTACTATGAGCGTGCTTACAACAGCTTTGGCTTCATTTGTAACCTCGAGCAGATATTGTTTATCTGGTTCAGGCACTACTATTTTTACTACCAATGTACCGTAATCGTCCTTTTTGGCAAGCTGGAACTTCTTCTTAAACTCTTTATTCTGTGCTTTAAAAAGTGCTGTAAAGGCTCCTGCTCCAAATTTAATTTCATAGGTGCTGTTTGCTCTCCACGGGTAAATAAAGTTGTAAGAGAGGATGTCAGCGCTGTCCTTGCGAAGTGTAAAATCGGTCTTGGGCACAGAATCTTCCAAAAGTGTTATTTTTGAAGGATCTACCGATTCGACAGGTATACCAAAGGTCAGTTGCAGGGCTCTTTTTGGGTTCAGTAAATTGGCTTCGATGTTATCAGTTGCCAGTACTGTCCGTGTATAAGTGTCCTTTTTACCCCTGTTGAGCTTGATCGTCTGCAGCAGCTTTCCACCGTCCGTGATGCTTACTTTAGTTGAATCGAAGGTTAGCTCATTCAACCATACCTTGACAGAATCGTTGGTTTTATTGAATTTTACTATTTTTCCTGCATCTGCACTCTTTGGTTCCATAATTGTAATTCCCGGATTCTTCAGCTTCTGATTGAAAGATAAAGTAATACTTCCATCTGCATTAAGCTTTCTGTCATTTACCCTGAATACTTTAGCATCCTCTTTAAAGATCACCATGTTTACATTTTGTGTATCCTTTTTTAGAGAAATGGGAGATTTGATAAAGCCAATTTCATCGGAGCTTTGCTGGTAAATTTTATCGCTTCCCTGCTCCTTTAGCGCATAGATTTTATATGTTTCTGCTCTCAGGTTGCTGATTTTATAGTTTCCGCTGCTGTCAGTCAATGTATAGATGGAAGCTTTCTTTTTTCCGAAGAGGGTATCCCTGGCCAGGGGGAAAACAAAAGCTACCGCTTCTATTACAGGTTTGCCGGTTTGAGAATCTTTTATGTTCCCGGAAATACTGAGCGAGTCAAGTTCAGCTCCCGTCGCAAAAACATAACTGAAATTTTTAAGCACATTGCCCTCATTTACATCAACGATGGCTTTACCGAAGTTCAATGTATAGGTAGTATTTTTCTCCAGTGAATCCGGTAGTGTAATTTCCAGCGATTTACCTTTCACTTTTAATTCCGGCAAAATTTCTACATCAGGTGATATGGAAAATTGCTTCTGCTGATCGGCGAGTTTAAAATATTCATCAAACTGAATCACTACTTTTTTTGATTTAAAATTTCTTGTCAGATTTTTCGGTGTGATGGAAAGTACTTTTGGGGGAGTTTTGTCTTTCGGACCACCCTGAGGGCCCGCACCGATACTCGCACAGCCCGAAAATGCGATCAGGATTAAAAGAGTGAGAAAAAAGTTCAGCGGATGCTGGAGTAATTTGTTTTTAGCCATTTATATGCGATATAATAAACTTATCTATGTTTTGGATCGATATTATTATAAATATTTAAAAATGGCTTATATCGCTTTAAACAAAGCCATTTTTAAATTCGATATTTATTTTTCTAATTAATTGATAAACAGCGATATATGAATTATTTACTGATATGAACCATTAAAACTGAAATGTCTGAAGGAGAAACACCCGAAATTCTCGAAGCCTGCCCCAGAGTTCTTGGTTTGATCTTCAATAATTTTTCTCTGGCCTCTTTAGAAAGCGAACCCAGTTGCGAGTAATCGAAATCAGGGTTGATATCCTTGTCTTCCATTTTCCGCATCTTATTTACGATTTCCTGTTCCTTCATGAAATAACTTTCATATTTGATTTTGATCTCTGCCTGTTCTACAGTTTCCTGATTGAAAGCACTGAGATGTTTATCAAAACTTCTGCTAACTTTCCTCAGGTCTTCCATACCTACCTGGGGCCGGCTTAACACACTGAATATTTTTACATTCTGTGTCAGCGCACTGGAGTTTAAACTTTCAAGCATATCATTTGCTTCCGTCATTTCAATTCCTTGTTTGCGGGTAAAAGCGACAATCTCATCTGAGTCGGCTACTTTTTTATTTACCTTTTCCAAACGTTCATCACTGATCAAACCCAAAGAGTGGCCAATAGGAGAGAGTCTGATGTCTGCGTTATCCTGACGTAACAATAACCTATGTTCCGCACGGGATGTGAACATTCTATATGGCTCTTCCGTTCCTTTCGTCACCAGATCATCTATTAATACACCGATATATGATTCAGAACGCTTCATTATAAGTTCATGCTGGTCTGTAACTTTCTGATGCGCGTTTATTCCTGCTATAAAGCCTTGACTAGCAGCTTCTTCATATCCTGTAGTTCCATTAATCTGTCCTGCGAAGAACAGGTTTTGTATCAATTTGGTTTCAAGGGTAAGTGATAACTGGGTAGGCGGGAAATAATCGTATTCTATCGCGTATCCCGGCCTGAACATCTTTGCATTTTCAAACCCGGGGATTTGCACCAGTGCTCTGTACTGTACATCTTCCGGAAGTGAGGTAGAGAACCCATTCACATAAATTTCCACGGTATTCCATCCTTCAGGTTCTACAAAAATCTGGTGGCGGTCGCGCTCAGCAAAACGGTTAATTTTATCTTCAATAGAAGGACAATAGCGTGGGCCCAACCCTTTAATCCTGCCGGTAAACATTGGTGATTTTTCGAACCCTTCTTTCAAAGTTTCATGGACATTGCTATTGGTATAAGTAATCCAGCAGCACCTCTGATCGATTGGTCTTTCTACATCTGAATAAGAAAATCTGCCGGGATTTTCATCTCCCCATTGTTTCTCCATCAGTGAATAATTCAGAGATCTTCCGTCCACGCGTGGGGGAGTACCTGTCTTCATTCTACCAGATTCGAACCCGATTGATGTTAGTTGTTCAGTGATTCCTGTCGCTGCTTTTTCCCCGGTTCTGCCACCGCCGAATTTTTTCTCGCCAATATGGATGATACCATTTAAAAAAGTCCCATTGGTTAAGACCACACTTTTGGCTCTGATTTCAGCACCGATGGAGGTCTTAACACCGATTACTTTATTGTCTTTTATAAGAAGTCCATTTACCATGTCCTGCCAGAAATCTACGTTCGGAGTGCGTTCTAATGCTAATCTCCATTCCTCCGCAAAACGCTTACGGTCGATCTGTGCACGTGGGCTCCACATGGCGGGTCCCTTGGACAAGTTTAGCATTCGGAACTGCAATGTGGTCTTATCGCTGACAATCCCGGAGTACCCACCCATGGCATCAATTTCCCTCACAATTTGCCCTTTTGCAACTCCGCCCATTGCGGGATTGCAACTCATTTGTGCAATGGTTTCCATATTCATGGTCACCAATAACACGGAAGATCCTAAGTTCGCTGCTGCTGCTGCTGCCTCGCATCCTGCATGCCCGGCGCCCACAACAATCACATCATATTCTTTAAACATCTTGTTTTCTGTTTATGTTCCACGTGAAACTAGCGCTTTAATTCCTCTTCAGAAGCACTGGTGTTCCACGTGGAACGTTTATTTTTGTTGTTGAACAACGACCTTCTTTCAGCTATACAAGTGCTGAGAAAGCCTTAAATTAACTTGTTTTATTCTTCTTTTCTGAGAGCTCTAACCAGCGTTCCATTGTTTGTTCCAATGATCCATTTATCCTGTCAATGTTCTTCGTAACACTTTGAATCTCCTGATAATTTGCACTATCTATTGAAAGGAGCGAAGCCGTTAGTTTTTCTATTTCTGCTTCTGATGCAGCGATCGATAGTTCTGCATCATCAAGCTCCTTTTGTTCCTTGTAACTTAATTTAGCGATGGGAGCGGTTTGATCTTTAGCTTTAGGAGCAGCAACAAGGCTTTTATCTTTAGGAACATCAAGGCTCAATCTATATTCAGAGTAATTTCCATTGTAGATATTGACTACTCCTTCACCTTCCATAATAAATAGTTGCTCGCTCATTTTATCGAGTAGGTATCTGTCATGTGATACCAATATCAATACGCCCGGAAAGTTCTCCAGGAATTCTTCAAGGACATTTAAAGTATCGACATCCAAGTCATTCGTAGGCTCATCCAGAATAAGGAAATTTGGATTCTGCATGAGTACTTTCATTAAATGAAGGCGTTTCTTTTCCCCTCCGCTTAATTTCTCTACCATACCATGCTGCTTTTTGATTGGGAATAAAAAGAGTGTCAGTAACTGGGAAGCAGATATGGTTTGACCATCGGCCATCTTTATGTATTCTGCTTCTTCGGTAACGATATCAATCACCCTTTGTTTATCATTGAAAGCTAAACCACCTTGTTTGTAATATCCATAAACAGTAGTTTCTCCCACGCTAACGTTTCCTTTTTCCGGCTGCTGAAACCCGGTAATAATATTCAAAAGTGTTGACTTTCCAGTACCGTTTTTACCGGCAAGGCCGATTCTGTCAGAGCGTTTGAAGACATAAGTAAAATCATTGATGATTTTCTTCTCCCCAAAAGATTGTCCGATATGATCCAGTTCAAGGATTTTATTTCCCTGGCGGGACATCTTCACGTTCAGCGTTACATTTTTATTGTCTGTCCGCTGCTTGGTTTTACTGTCAAGATCATAAAAGGCATCGATTCTTGCCTGAGATTTTGTTCCTCTGGCCTGAGGCATCCTGCGCATCCACTCCAGTTCCTTCTTTAAAAGGTTTTTATTTTTATGGAAGGTGCTTTCATCAGAAGCTTCACGTTCGGATTTTTTCTCCAAAAAATACGCATAGTTTCCATTGTAGTTGTAGATTTTACCCCTGTCAAGTTCTACAATTGTATTGCAGACATTATCCAGAAAATACCTGTCATGTGTTACAAGTAATATTGTTTTATTACCTGAAGTCAGTAATTTTTCAAGCCATTCAATTGTATCAATGTCCAGGTGATTGGTAGGCTCATCCAGTACATAAATTTCAGGATCCTCAATTAACAGTTTAGCCAGGGCCAGGCGTTTTTTCTGTCCACCAGACAGCGTGAAAATTTGTTGCTGCAAATGGTTAATTCCCATACGGCTCAAAATCGTTTTGATCTCATGCTCATATTCCCAGGCGTTGTGCTCACTCAATTCCTCATATAAGCGATTGAGGGTATTCTCATCTGGATTGGGGTCTTCAATTAATTCTTCATATTCCTTGATCAGTTGCTGCTGTTTGTTTTCCTGTGAGAATATAAAATCGCTGATTGAATATCCATCCGGAAAGGAGGGCTCCTGGTCAAGGAATCCGATTTTCACAAATTTATTCTTTACAATTTTTCCTTCCAGGGGATTAAACCGCTCGGCCAATAATTTTAATAGAGTACTTTTACCGGCACCGTTAATACCGACAAGCGCAACGCGCTGCCCGGTCTGGATGCCTAAAGTTAAATTCTTGAATAACCATTCATCATGGTAGGCATGGCCTAAGTTTTCTGCTGCAATTAATGTGCTCAAAGTATTTTTTTAACAAATTATAGGATAAGAAATTACCTGCAAAAGTAAACATAATTTGCGGGTATCGTATTCATCAGCTGAATGCTGTGAAATATTAGCGATAAATTACTTAATACTGACCTCAGAAAGGCGGTATTGAAGTGTTAATCAACAAAATACAAACGTAGTTGCAGTTTAAACAATTGATTAACAGCTTAATAAGTAACTTATATGATTGGCTCAGCATTTAACAAAGCAAGATATTGGTCTTCTTTTTTTGTCATCAATGTTTTGGCAACTTTACCCTTGTCTTTGTAACCCAGTAAATGGAGCGTGCCATGGATCATAACACGGCATAATTCCTGCTGTGTAGTACTCCTAAACTGCCTTGCATTTTCCTGTATACGTTCAATGCTGATAAATATATCCCCCAGAATCGTTTTAAGCTCCTCTGAGTTATCAAAAGTGATCACGTCGGTATAAGTGTCATGTTTAAGATATTGCTGGTTTATAGCCAGTAAATATTCGTCAGAGCACAAAATGAAATTCAACTCATCAAGCTGGTATCCCTCTGCAATGATGGTCTCATTGATCCAGTTTCTGATCAGGGTCTTGTTTTTTAGGGTATATTTTACTTCTTCGGAGAAAAAATAGACTGGGGCCTTACGCATATTTTGAATTTACTTCGGCAAATTTAGTGATTTAAAATATGCAGATATTTTATTTTTGTAATAGTAGTTCAGTGTAGGGGGCAGTTTCTGGAGAAATTCTTTTTCACTGAGATTGCTTTTCCTGAATTCTTCAAGCATTTTAGGATAGGATGCAGGGAAGTCTTTGCCAGCCTGGCTTTCCCTTTTGCCTTCTTCATCCTGATCGCGGCTTGCCTTTTCTGCATCGAGCAATTTAGTGGTAATTCCCTGTTGCCGTTTTATTGTTTCTTCTTCGAGGCGTTTATTGATCAGGTCTGACTCTGTCATTTTCATCTCTTTCACGAGTTGATTAAGGTTTCCCAGACCGCCTTTGCCATCCTTATTCTCTTCGGCATTTATTTTCTGGAGGGCTTCCCTGATCATTTGCTGCTGCTGAGCCATTCTGGCAAAGCCCTCGCTCATTTTTCCTTTTGGCACGCTGCCTTTATTGCCTTCTTTTTCCAGCTGCTGTTTGGCTTGCTGCATGCTTTTAGTCAGTTGATCCTGCATTTTTTGCAATTGCTGCATAGATTGTTTGCCCTTTCCCTTCCCACCTGATTTTGCATTTTTCTTATTCTTTTCCAATTGTTCCAGTGCTTCATTGAGCATCAGGGAAAGGTTATTGATAGAAGTCATTGTATACTGCTGATTTCTGCCAGCCTCCGCAGTTCTGCGTTCTGAAAGGCTTTCCAGGCTTTTATCAACGTTAAAATTGATCTTCTGCATTTCTTCGCCCACAGTACTTTCAATCTGCGGGATCCTTTTGCTTAGTGACGTCAGGCTATCGGCAATAGTTTTCATATTGTCTTTAATTTCACGCTGCCGCTGCACGTTTTTGGTATAGGAAGGATCAGCAGGAAGGATTTTTTTTAAGCTGAGCATCACTTTTTCCTGATCAAATGAGGTTTGCAGCAGGTTTTGCAGCAAACGGCGAAGCTCTTCGGCGTTCAGGTTGTTTTCCATTTCAGCCGAGGCCTGATTGGAATCTTCCAGTTCCTTTGCCATTTTCTGCATTTCCTGTGCAGCTTTTTTTTGGTTTTCGGCTGCTTTCTGCTGCTGTTTTTTGTCCAGGTTTTCCATGCTTTGCTGTTGCTGCTTTTCTACCGTCCGGCTTTCTTTTTCCATCGGCTGAAAATTGTTCGGGCGCTCCAAAGCCTGATTTTTCTGATCCAGCTGTTGGAGTTCCTTTTGCAGTTCCCTGAACTCCTGAACAGTTTTTTCCTGTTGTTTTTTGAGCTCAGGAGCATCCGCTTTTTTATCCTGTGTTTGCTCTGCAAGTGCCTTCTGTGTTTCTGACAGCTTTTTTAGCCGGTCTATTTTATTCTGCAGGTTTTGTTCAAACTCTAACTGTTTATACAATTCAAGGACCCTGTCCAGTTCATTTTTTAAAGATTTGTTGTCCATATTCATTTTAGACAATTCATTCTGTACCTGGTCTTTGTTGTTCTGGTCCATCAGACTTTGCAGCTTTTCAAGCAGGGCTTTAGTTTTTGGGTCGAGCACATTGTTAAACAGGTCGTCAATCTGTTTTTGTTTATCGGCGATAGCGGTTTTGGCAGATTCGTTTTCCGCCTGATCGTTGCTGTTTTTCTTTTTTGCCTGCTGGATATCTTTCACTGCTTCTTCCAGCTTTTTCTGTTTTTCCAGCAGCTGATTGATGTCTTTTTTGTCCTCAAAAGACAACTCTTTTTTATCCAGCAGATTTTCCCCTAATTTCTTACTGTCCCGTTCTACTTCTGCAGCGAGTCTTATGGCCGAGTTCATTTGCTGTTTCAGGTTACTGCTCGATGTATTCTGTTGTTTTGCCAGCGCCTGATCAGAGAGAGGCATGAAGGTCTTAATTGCAGAACGTGTTTTTTTAGCGCCGTTTACGGCATCATTGTCTGCAACCTCGAGGTAATATTCTATCACTTGTCCTGCCTTAAGATTCAGGTTTTTAAGATCCCAGAAATACAGGAATGCATTTTCCAGTTGTGCGGGATGAATAGGGAGGGAGGTAGAAACTCTTTTTTTCTCCGCGGTGTTTTCTTTGATTACATATACAAACTTGAGTGAACTGAAACCATGATCGTCGCTGATATTCCCGCTGAAATAACGCGCTTTGCTGCTGAGGGAGTCAACCGTTTCAATAGCGCTGATCAATGGGGCGAGGTCAGGGATTACCTCAATTTTATGGTTCACAGAATCAGGATGTACAGAGAAATTGTTCTTTGGAACAATCTGGTAATTCTGGCTTTTTCTCAGCTGTGCCTGGTAACTGGTCTCATTGTTGGCAAAACTCAGTTCTTTAACATGACCATTAAGGGTAAACAACAGCGTTGCCGCATTTTCTGTATAGATCTTCCAGGTGACTGTAGTGCCTTCCGGGAGGATGAGATCTCCGGCATTCGCAATCACTTTATTCTTTTTCCCCAGGTAAGAAGGATAGCTGAGGGTAGCTTGTATATTCAGCACTGAAGGGCGGGGTTTCACAGTTACGATATATGCTTTGGATTCAAAACCGCCCGCACTGAAACGGAAAGTCTGGTCCTGCTGAAGATTCTTGAACATATAACTGAACCTGCTATTATCTTTCCTTTCCAGTTTAAAAGTATTTACTCCTTCTTCCAGGTAGACTTCCTGCGGGAGCTGATCGCCCCTCAGCTCCAGGTCTATGGTCAGGTCGTCTCCCTGCGTAACTATCATCCCGGGGCTGCGAAGAACAAAATTAAAGGGAGCAGCAGGTAAAATTTCCTTATTGTATTGAATAAAACTACGCGTTCCTTCTCTCCAGACCACCGGTGCAATGATGGCGATCAGCAGGATCAGGGCCAGGGGAGCCAGAAAGTATTTGATATATTTTTTATTGTCATGCAGGCTGATGGCCTTACTGAATGGGATGGGCTTTAGTTCATTGATTTTCTGGTCTATACCCGCCAGAATAAGCTGGTTTTGGGAGGGAGACAGGTCTGCAAGCGCTTTAAGCTGCAGGGTATTCAGTAATTTATCGCGTATAGGCTCAAAATGATTGCCTATGAGTGTAGCGGATTCTTCGAGGCTGAGGACTTTACTCAGGCTGAGATAGGCTAATGCAGGTTTAACAATTCCAAGGCCAGCTGAAACTGAAAGTAGCAGCAGATAGCCGTAAAAGAGAATAGTTTTGATATATGGTGCAGGCCTGACATAATAGATCAGCACAAAAAGCAGCAGATAAAGGCTGAGCAATAATGTCAGCGTATAGATCGTACCACGCAGCAGTTTATTCAGATAAAACTTTCTTCTGAATTCGTTAATCTTTGAAAGCAAGATTTCGTAATTGCTGCCCATTTGGAAAAGAATAAGATTAAAGATAAAAAAGCTGGGCTAACGGAGCGAATGAAACAGCATCTTTTTATTCAACAGCCAAAATAAAGGGCATAAAAAAAGCTTCCTGATTTTTCACCAGGAAGCTTGTACGAATATGGTTATAATAATCTAGATTACTTTAACATTGATCGCATTCAAACCTTTTTTACCGCTTTCAACATCGTATTCTACTTTGTCGTTTTCACGGATTTCATCGATAAGGCCTGTTGAATGTACAAAAATCTCGCTATCGCCATTAGCTGGTACGATAAATCCGAAACCTTTAGTTACATTAAAAAATTTTACTGTTCCTTCTTGCATTGTATTAAGTATTAAATATTAAGTCTGCAAGGTAGTGATTATTTTTTTATAATTTGCAAATGCTTCATTTTTTGATGAATATAATTTTTTGATGACTATTTCATTCCTTTTCTGCCGGTTACCGTTACGGTAACTTCGCTCGTATGCGGCATGCCCAAAGTACTTCCGGGTTTAATTTTTAATAAATTTTGTAAATAGACGCTCGTGATGCCGGCTAAAACTTTTTTGCGGGTTTCGCGGAATTCGGGGAGGTTGGTCCAGAATTTTCCGAGGCGCAGTTTTCCATCAGGCGCGACCAGAATGTTGAACTCATAAGCGAAATCTTTATAGGCATTGGGGATCACCAGGCGGTATCTCGGGTAGAGGTAATCGTAAGCCTGGGTTCTGCCGTTCAGCACATCTACACCGCTGAGAAATTCTACAGAAATCCTGTCATCCCGCGGAGTAAGAACGGCAATCTGTCTTGCTGCAAAAACGCTGTCAGTCTGGTCAGGGTAGCGGTTTGATCGCTCTACCAGGCCTGCGACAAATGCGGTATCCTGCCTGGTAGGTCGCTGTAGTTTCTCTGCCGTAGTATGCAGCACATTTTTGATGTAACCGTCAGCATAAAACGTCATATTTACATCAGAACGGATATCGTCAGCAATTTCTTTTTTTGTGACCTGCAGGCGCTGAAATACCAGGCTGTCTTTGCTGATCAGCTTAAACCTGAAGTACTCTTTGGCAAAATTATATACATCTGCATGGTCATACTGCAGATAAAAGCCCTGCATGATCTTTTTTACCGGGTCAAAGGCCGCCATTGTATCTGGTTTCCTGAGCTGAATAATCCAGCTGGGTTCCTGGGCAAAGCCCATACTGTCATAGGATAGGCCATTGCTGAAACGGCGTTTCACTTCAGTATACCGGATTCCGGTAATAGGGCCCAGGTCTAACCTTGTTTTTGGTTTTGGCTTTTCTTTGACTTGTTTACCGTTACAGGCAAATAATAACAGAGCGGAACTTACTATCGTCAACAGGGATCGGAGTACTTTCATAGGAACAAAATGCTTTACAAGCCAAATATAGTATAATGCACGGGACATACCATGGACGTACACTACTCGTGTTTGGTTCTTTATTTTGAAGTATATTTAAAGTATTTACCGTATATCAACATAGTATTTACAACGGGTTTGAAACGGCTTTGCGACGAGTTTCCAAAGGGTTTACGACGGATTCTGGCCGTTTCAAACCCGGAGATAACACGTTACAATACCATTATAAATATAACTTTGACCTAATGTTAATCCTGTGTATACACCCTGTATTTACGAACAAGGTACGACCAGAACACGGGCAATGTATAGCTCCTGCCAAAGAAAAAGCCCTTTCCGGCTAAACAGAAGCTAATCTTGTTTAGCCGGAAAGGACTTTGGAATAATGGAACTGAAATTATTTCTTAGGATTTAGAATATCGTTTATCCTGATGGCCAGATCGTCATAATGTGCTTTCGTCATCACATCACCAGCAACAGCTCTCGACTTTGCAATCGTTAACAATGATTTCAATTCTGCTCTGACCAATGGCCTGATATCCGAAAGGGATACATTAATCGGAGTCAAACCAAAATCAGCAATGCGGGCAGGAGTAACTCCCGGAGGCGTTTGCATGTCCTGAGTCATCAGCATGCCCAAACGGTCCACAAATGCACGCTGCAGATTGCGTTTAAAGGCATCAGGACGTGTAGCCGGGATAATGCTTGTATGAAGATCTTTGAAGAGCTCAGGGAGCGTATATGCAACGTTAGCACCGTTTTTTGTCTCATTGTCTAATAACCTCGCAATGCGTGAAGGAGACAAGATGCTTGACAGTGTGCCTGATTGTACCGCTTTGATGTTGTTCAGCAATACCCCATTGTCAAATTTGTTCAGTTGAGCATTGTTGATCAGCCATAGAGGGGTGTTGAACAGCTGTGTATTCAGGAACGCAACAGCTTCCCTTTGTTTGGTTTTAGACAGGTAAGTATAAACTGCACCTTTCTGATCATATGTTTTAAAGTTTTCACTCATTCCGCCAATATTGGTGGTGACGTGGCCCATGTATCGGTTATACTGGGTGATTACCTCGCCATAGATTTCTTTCAGGTCGCTGTAATCTTTACCTTTTTCATAAGTCCATTTCTCAACATTTGGCAGGATGCGTTTGAGGTTGGCAATACCATAAGTACTTGCTTTCATGGCATTGTCGCCCAAGTCTTCATTCTGCAAACGCGGATCCAGTGAAGTACCTTGTCTTCCGTAATAGTAGAGCGGGTTTCCTGCTTTGGCAGTAGTCCATACATCTAATTTTTCGCGTTCCTGTGTAGGATTTAAATTGCCAGGGAACCAGGTATAGCCCCATTTGATTGCCCATTTATCATATTCACCAATGGTTGGATGCAATTGTGTAACTCCGTCCCCGGGTTGTGCAATGTAATTGAAACGTGCATAATCCATGATTGAAGGAGCAGTTCCGTGCGTATTGGTAAAGGTTTTTGAACGCAGGGAGTCTACCGGATAAGCATAGCTGGAACCAAAGTTATGCGGAAGGCCCAAAGTATGCCCGATTTCATGTGAAGACACGAAACGGATCAGGTTGCCCATTTGTTCATCGGTAAACTTTGCCTTCCTGGCAGCAGGATCTACAGCAGCAGTTTGTACAAAAACCCAGTTTCTCAGCAGGTTCATCACGTTGTGGTACCAGCCGATATGCGTTTCAAGAATCTGTCCTGAGCGCGGATCAGAAACGTGGGGGCCATAAGCATTAGCAATATTGGAAGCAAAATAGCGGACTACTGAATAGCGTGAATCATCGACGCTGAATTCAGGATCTTCTTTTGCTGTTGGAGCTTCTTTTCCGATAATCGCATTTTTAAATCCGGCTTCCTGGAAAGCTAGCTGCCAGTCGTTGATACCGGCTATCAGGTAAGGTACCCATTTTTTTGGGGTTGCAGGATCGATATAAATCACAATTGGTTTAACCGGATCTACCAGTTCACCGCGCAGGTACGCTGCCGTATCTTTCGGAACCAATCCCCAGCGGTGGATATAAGCTGTTTTTTCAGCTTTTTGTGCATTCGTGCCATAATCTGTTTGTGTCTGACCAAAATAACCAACTCTGGCATCGTTTAAACGAGGCTTCGCAGGTCTTTTTGGTAAAAGCAACATCGATGTATTGAATTCATAAGTCACTGCCCCGATACTGTTATCGATGGGAGACTCCATGGTTTTATACGTTTTACTCGTTACTACTTCAATGTTCAGAGGAAAGGTTTTCACAGTATCAATATAAGACCGGGTAGGGTCAAGTACAGTTGTTTTGTAAGCCTTTCTTAACTCATCTGTTGCACCGATAGCCATAACATCCCCGTTGTAGAAGTCGGTTACATCAATGACCACACCACTAGTGTCCCTGTTATAAGATTTGATATCAAAGCTTGCGATAATGGTAGACAGGTTGGAATTTTTAACAGACTGGTACATATCAGATGTGCTGTCTGCTCTTACCGAATAGCTTGGTACACGGACAAAAACCTGTTTGCCGCGGCGTTCCCACTGCCAAACCTGCTGGTTTAACTCTTCACCACCGTATTGCTGGTTACCAACCGATACGCCGGAAGGAACTTTGTTTAGGCGTGAAACGATTAACATCTCGCGGTTCAGCAGCGAATCAGGAATGTCGAAAAACCACCTGTCATCAACTTTATACGTTTTGAATAATCCGTCCTTTTTTCTTGCCTTGGCGGTGATGATTTCACCAAAAGGTTTTATTCCTTCTTTTTTTGCTGCCGGAGGAGGCGTTGCAGCAGCCCCTGTTGCCGGGGTATTCTTTTTAGATTTCTTTTGTGCATATAATGCATCACTGCTGAATGCACATACTAAACACATACCAGCAATTGCCAGTAAGTTTGACCTTTTATTCATTGGGTTTAACAGTTGTTAGGTTTATTGAAGTTCAAAGATATTCATTGCGAAAAGTAACAAAGATGTGTAATTATAAAGTTACAACCGGCTTGTTAACAGTGATTTTTGCAAGATTAAAGCATTATTAATTAAAAAAATAATACTTTAGAGTGAATCAAAGACAATAAAGCTGTTCATGAAAATAATTACACTATTTAAGCCTCTGGGCTTAAACGGAATCGCCTTACTATTTATATTGTTTTTTACAGGCTGTGCCAGTAACCGTAAAATAGAAAGGAAAGTTGGGCAGTTATTTAAAAATTCGACGCTATTAAACAACCATCCGGTAGGTTTTGCCCTGTCTGACCTCGACAAAGGGGAGATAATCTTTGAAAAAGATGCCGATAAATACTTTGTTCCGGCCTCAAACACGAAATTGTTTACATTTTATGGAGGATTGAAGTTATTACCTGATTCAATCCCTTCTTTAAGATATATTGAAAAAGGGGATTCGCTGATTTTCTGGGGGACGGGTGACCCTTCTTTTTTGCAGAGCAGGATCAGAGGCGACCACGCCCTGAAATTTCTGGTGGCCAGTAAAAAGCAATTGTTCTTTTCTCCCGGCAGGTATACAGGCAGTTTTTATGGACAGGGATGGTCATGGGATGATTACAATGACTACTATCAGGCTGAAATTACAGAATTACCTTTGATGGATAATATGATTACTGTAAGTGCTGCACAAGGAAAGATGACTATCAGTCCTGTGCAGTTTAACGATTGTTTTGTAAAAGATTCTGCGGGCACTCCCGGAGCATTTACCATAGTCAGAAATTTCAATGAAAATATCCTGCATTACCCGGGCAGGATGGACTTACCGGCAAACTTTGAGCAGCAGATACCTTATAAAACCAGCACGGCTCTTACAGTAAACCTGCTTGCTGATACTTTGCACCGTCAGGTGGGCCTGGTTCATATTGAAATGCCCCAAACAGCGAAAACAATCTACAACGTGACCTCAGAGCAGGTGCTTAGGGAAATGATGCTGCCCAGTGATAATTTTATTGCAGAACAGCTGCTGCTGGTTTATGCGAACCAGATTCAGTCGCGCTTAAACGGCACAGATGCCCTTCGGTATATCCAGGAGAAATTCCTCACCAGCCTTCCGGATAAGCCCCGTTGGGTAGATGGATCCGGACTTTCCAGGATGGACTTATTTACCCCCAGGGACATCGTTGCATTGCTTAAAATGATCGATCAGCAACTCCATAACCGCGAAAAACTGTTCAGTATGCTGCCGGCCGGCGGTAAAACCGGTACATTGAAGACGGCTTATCCGACAACAGATCATCCTTTTGTTTATGGCAAGACTGGCTCTCTTTCAAATATATATAACCAGAGCGGCTACCTGCTCACGAAAAAAGGGAGAACGCTGAGCTTCTCCTTTATGAATAATAATTTTGTAACCCCCGTTGCAGAGCTAAAGAAAGAAATGGCAAAAGTGATTACGTATATTCATGATACGTTCTGATCATTTTATTTTTACTTTTGCCCGGATATGAAGAATGAAGCTCAATCGATTTATACTTTACAATTTGGTCTTGTCTGTTTAAGTTCCTTTCTTTTTTCATCCAGCTTTAACATGCTGATCCCGGAATTGCCGGCTTATCTTAGTGCAATGGGCGGGGCTTCATACAAGGGATTAATCATTGCGCTGTTTACCCTTACTGCGGGCTTCTCCAGGCCATTTAGTGGCAAACTGACTGATACGATCGGGCGTGTACCTGTAATGGCAGTAGGATCTGTCGTATGTTTTGTTTGCGGATTGCTGTATCCGGTACTTACAACTGTTGCCGGTTTTCTCTTCCTCAGGCTCATCCATGGATTCTCTACGGGGTTTAAACCTACGGCAACAGCCGCTTATGTAGCAGATCTGGTTCCTGAAAATAAATGGGGCGAAGCAATGGGTGTACATGGCATCTGTTTTAGTACAGGATTAGCTATCGGCCCTGCTATCGGAAGTATGATTACTGATCACTTTTCTATTAATGTATTATTTTACTGTTCGTCTGCATTTGCACTTTTGTCAATTGTGATCCTGGCAAATATGAAGGAGTCCCTGAGGGATAAGCAGCGTTTCAGCCTGCCATTGCTGAAAATCAAAAGGAAAGATATTATAGAATGGCGCGTAATCCCGGCATCGCTCATTACGCTATTGAGTTATGTAAGTTACGGTGCGATTTTAACGGTTATTGGCGACTGGAGCAAATACCTTGGGACAAATAATAAAGGATTGTTCTTTGTAGTATTCACGCTGACATCCCTGTTGATCCGCTTTGTAGCCGGGAAAGCATCAGATCAGTATGGCAGGGTTCTTATCCTCAAAGTTTCGCTTGGTATGCTTGCCGTATCACTGGTGTGGATTGGGCTGGCTGCTTCATCTTTATCTCTGATGTGTGCTTCCGCCTTATATGGTGTGGCGACAGGCATGCTTTCTCCTGCAGTAAGCGCGTGGACAATCGATTTGAGTGATCCTGCACACCGGGGGAAAGCTGTGGCAACCATGTACATCGCGCTTGAAGCCGGTATAGGAATGGGCGCATTACTCGCTGGATGGATGTTTGTTGATGATATATCAACCATTCCAACAACATTTTACCTTTGTACAGGCATAACGCTTATAGCACTTGTATACCTGCAGTTCTTCTGGAAACCGAAGGTAGAAAAACCAGAAAATAAGTTGGGTTACTGATTGGCAACAACCAGCAGTTCAATATCCTTAAAAGGCAGATTAAACATATTTGCAAGAGTTTTACTGGTCAGGTGACCCTGATATATATAGAGCGCTTCCCTGATACCCGGCCTGTTCCATACCACGTTCATCAGCCCGCCCATATCTCCTATATCCACCAGAATAGGCGTAAAAATGTTTGTTAAAGCATAAGAAGCTGTTCTTGGTACCCTGGAGGCTATATTAGGCACGCAGTAATGGATTACATCATGTTTCCTGAAAACAGGATCTTTATGATTCGTCACTTCAGAGGTTTCAAAACAACCACCCTGATCAATACTCACATCAATCACAACAGAATCAGGTTTCATCCTTGCTACCGTTTCTTCCATGATAATACAGGGACTTCGGCCATGTGTTGCCCTGATAGCTCCTATAACAACATCGCATGTGGTAACGGCTTTCCCTAAAACTATTGGCTGCATTACTGAGGTAAAAACCCGGCTGCCGAGGTTGTTCTGTAAACGGCGTAGGCGATAGATGGAGCTGTCAAATACTTTTACTTCGGCACCGAGGGATAAAGCTGTTCTGGCAGCATATTCACCAACCGTTCCTGCGCCAAGAATCACAATTTCTGTTGGCGGAACGCCGGTAAAACCGCCCAGCATTAAACCTTTACCACCGGTGACACTGCTCAAATATTCTGCGGCAATAAAGATTGAAGTGGCACCTACGATTTCGCTCATGGCACGGACCACGCTCAGGATATTTCCTTCATCGCGCAGGTGCTCAAAGCAAATGGCATTGATCTTTTTATCCATCAGTGCTTTCAGGTAACTCTCTTTAAGAGCTCCCATTTGCAGGGCAGAGATCAGCGTCTGTCCCTTGTGCATCATTTCAATCTCCTCACAGGTTGGAGGAGCTATTTTTACGATGATATCAGCATCAAAAACGTCCTTTTTATTAAAGGTGATAATGGCACCCTGCTCGCTGTAGTCATTATCAGAGAAGTTGGCGCCTGTTCCTGCACCGCTCTCCAGTAATACTTTATGACCGTTGTTGACCAGCAGTGCAACAGACAGGGGGGTAAGGGCTATCCTGTTCTCCTGGAATGAAATTTCTTTGGGGATACCAATATAAAGACTGTTGCTTTTCTGTTTGAGTTCTGACAGTGTTTCTTTTGGCTGTAACAAACCTTTCTGAGCAATTGAGGCCATTTCTTCCCGTAATCCTGTAGCCATTATGTAGCGTTTATTTGAATGAAATTAATAAAAATAAGATGAAAATCAAGCATCTAAAGGTAATTTTTACTAAAGGTAAATGCTCTTTTATCGGGAGATAAGACTTTGATCTCCACTCTAACGTAGTGTTCCGGCAGGATTTCTTCTACGCGTTCGGGCCATTCTATCAGGCAGATATGGCCGGAATAAAAATACTCCTCATAGCCAATGTCGTAGGCTTCGCGGATATCCCGGATCCTGTAAAAATCAAAATGATATATTATAGAATTGCCCGCGACATATTCGTTCACAATGGAGAAGGTAGGACTGCTTACTACATCTTTTACGCCAAGTTCTTCGCACAGGACTTTGATAAACGTAGTTTTACCGGCACCCATTTCTCCTTCAAAAATGAATACCTTATCTTCTCCGGCAAAGTTAAACAGCGCTTTAGCCAGGCTGTTTAACTCAGTAAGACTATTAACTTCAAGATTCATTGTTGCTCTGACTAACGTGAACTATAGGTAGCTACAGGAATGATCATCTCTTCAAGTGAAATACCGCCATGCTGGAAGGTTTCATTGTAGTAGTTTACGAACTGGTTGTAGTTGTTCTGGTAAACAAAATAGCGGTCTTCCTTGGCAAAGATATAGTTGGAGCTGATATTGATCTTGGGTAGCTGCGCTTCATGCGGATTTTTAATTAGAAACACCTCTTTTGCATTGTAGTTCAGGTTTCTGCCTTGTTTATAGCGCAGGTTGGTATTTGTATTCCTGTCGCCAATCACCTTGCTTGGGTGTTTTACGCGGATTGTTCCATGGTCTGTAGTGATCACTACTTTTACCTGTTTCTGCGCCAGCTTTTTCAGCAGTTCCAGCAACGGAGAGTGCTCAAACCAGGATAAGGTCAGTGAACGGTAAGCTGCATCATCGTTAGCCAGCTCCCTGATCATGGCCATATCGGTACGGGCATGGGAAAGCATGTCAACAAAGTTGTAAACGATCGCATTGAATTCATTCTGCATAAGGTTGTTTACCTGCTCTGTAAGCGCTTTTCCATCATCATAAGTAAGGATTTTATGGTAGCTGAACTTACAGTCCTTGCGCACGCTGCGTTTGATCTGGTCGGCCAGAAAAGCTTCTTCGTGCATGTTCTTTCCACCTTCATCATCATCGTTCTGCCACAGCGAAGGGAAACGTTTTTCCATTTCAAGCGGCATTAGGCCTGAAAAGATCGAGTTCCTGGCATACTGTGTAGCTGTAGGCAGGATACTTGAATAAATATCTTCATCATCCAGCCTGAAATGTTCGGTGATGAGCGGATTGATGATCTTCCACTGGTCGTATCGTAAGTTATCAATGAGAATAAAGAATACCGGTGTAGTGGAATTGATCAGTGGGAAAGCTTTTTTCTTTAACAGCTCATTCGATAATAAAGGGGCTTTTTCCTTACCATTTACCCATCCAAGGTAGTTGTCTTCGATAAAACGGGAGAACTGCGTGTTGGCTTCCGATTTTTGCATGGTTAGAATTTCATGCATCTGCGGATCATCCAGTTTCTCAAGTTCCAGCTCCCAGAAGACTAATTTTTTGTAAACATCAACCCATTCTTCATAGCTCAGCTTGTCATTCAGCGTCATTCCCAGCCGTCTGAAATCCTGCTGATAGGCCATGGATGTTTTAGCGCTGATAAGCCTTTTGTTATCGATAATTTTCTTAATTGTCAGCAATACTTGCTTAGGGTTTACCGGCTTTATCAGGTAATCGTCAATTTTTGAACCGATGGCATCTTCCATCAGGTTTTCCTCTTCACTTTTGGTAATCAGTACAACGGGAATGTCACTTTTGATATTTTTGATGGCCGAAAGGGTTTCCAGTCCGCTCATGCCCGGCATGTTTTCATCGAGGAATACAAGGTCGAAGTGCTCTTTTCCAAAGGCTTCCAGGGCATCATTACCATTGGTGAATGTTGTTACGTGATATCCTTTTTCGTTTAACAGTAATATATGTGGTTTTAATAGGTTAATCTCATCATCGGCCCATAGAATCTTGGTTTCCTGCATTATTGTATGTATAAGGTGTAAAAAATTCTTTAAAAAGAGAGATCTCTTTCTTAAGTACGGATAAAAATAGCAATTTTTGTACCGTATAATTTATTTTGTAAAGATTGAACAAAAAGAAAATCATAAATGACCCGGTTTACGGATTCATCAATATACCCTCTGAACTGGTCTTTGACCTGATCTCACATCCCTTTTTTCAGCGCCTGCGTTATATTAAGCAACTGGGGATGACCCATCTGGTTTATCCCGGCGCCCTGCATACCCGTTTTCATCACGCACTGGGAGCAATGCACCTGATGAGCCTGGCGATTGAAGTGCTGCGGAGCAAAGGTCAGGAAATTACAAAAACCGAGGAGGAAGCCGCAACGATAGCGATTTTGCTTCATGATATTGGGCACGGGCCATTTTCCCATGCACTGGAACATTCACTTGTGAAAGGCATAAGCCATGAAGATATCTCTATGCTGATGATGGAGAAACTCAACCATGAATTTAAGGGAAGGCTCAGTACTGCCATTGAAATATTCACAGGCAAATACCATAAAAAGTTCCTTCAGCAGCTTATTTCCAGTCAGCTTGACCTGGACAGGATGGACTACCTGAACAGGGACAGCTTTTTCACCGGCGTAAGCGAAGGTGTGATCAGTTTTGACAGGATCATCAAGATGTTCAATGTGGCCGATGATCATCTGGTGATTGAAGAAAAGGGTATTTATTCTATAGAAAAGTTTCTGGTTGCCCGCAGGCTGATGTACTGGCAGGTTTATCTGCACAAAACGGTAATCGCCGGAGAGCAGCTGCTGGTAAAAATCCTGAAACGTGCTAAAGAACTGGCCGAGCGGGGCGAAGAATTATTTGCGACCCCGGCTTTGCAGCATTTTCTAAAGAACGATGTTAAAAAAAGTGAGTTCCTGGCAGAAGATATCCACCTTTTGCAATTTGCTGGGCTGGATGATCAGGATATATTTGCTTCTGTAAAAGTTTGGCGCGGGCATCCCGACAGGGCGCTGTCATTGCTATGCAATATGCTGGTAGACCGCCATTTGCTGAAGACAGAAATCAGCAACAGTCCGCCTGAAGAAAGCCGCCTGCAGATCATAAGGGACAACACAGAAATCAGTCTCGAAATTAACCAAAACGAAGTTTCTTATTTCGTTTTTACTGATGTGATCAGCAATCGTGCCTACAATACAGGCGAGGGAAACAGCACAATTAACATTTTAATGAAAAATAATGAGACCATAGATATTGCCAAAGCCTCTGATTTGTCAAATCTGGAATCGCTGGATAAGACCGTTACAAAGCACATATTGTGCTATCCACGAATAATTTAGCATTTTTTAACAAAATAATTCGATTATTATCCCGTTTTTAGTTTCCGATTACAAGCTGTCTAAAAAAATTAGGGAGTGGGGATTATTTGTTCATATCAATTTAACATTTAACTTTGTAGAATGCAATTTACTGCCAAGCAGATAAGCGACTTTTTAAGTGGGACGGTTGAAGGGGATGAAAACATTACTGTTTCAGAGCTTTCAAAAATAGAGGATGGAAAAAAAGGTGCCTTATGTTTTCTATCGAACCGTAAGTACGAACATTATATATATTCAACTAATGCCTCTGTTGTTATTGTTGGTCAGGATTTTTCACCTGCCCAGCCTGTCAGCTGTACCCTGGTAAAAGTTAAAGATCCGTATAGTGCCTTTTCTGTACTGCTCGAAAAATACAACGAAGCCTATAATGCCTCGCTGGACAAATCGGGCATAGAACAGCCCTGTTTTGTGCACCCTTCTGCAAAGATTGGTAAAAATGTATTTATAGGGGCATTTTCCTATATCTCTGAAAATGTGGAGATTGGTGATAATACCAAGATTTCCCAGCAGGTTTTTGTTGGCACAGATTCCAAAATCGGTTCAGCAAATACTATTCATCCCGGAGTTAAAATTTACAACAGGTGCGTTATTGGCGACCGTGTGGTGATCCATTCCAATACGGTGATCGGCAGTGATGGCTTTGGTTTTGCACCCCAGCCTGACGGCACCTATTCGAAAATTGCCCAGATTGGAAATGTTGTCATTGAAGACGATGTTGAAATTGGTGCCAACACGGCTATCGACAGGGCTACCATGGGATCTACTTTCATCAGAAAAGGGGTAAAGCTGGATAACCTTATCCAGATTGCTCATAATGTTGAGGTGGGTGAGAACACTGTGGTTGCTGCCCAGGCAGGTATATCAGGCAGCAGTAAAGTAGGTAAACAATCCGTTGTTGGCGGACAGGTGGGCATAGCCGGCCATTTATCACTTGCCAACGGAACACAGATAGGTGCACAGGCAGGAATTAATTTCAGCATAGCTGAAGAAAATAAACAATGGCATGGTTCTCCTGCCCAGCCCCTAAGAAACTGGATGCGCGCTTCTGTACTTTTTAAGCAACTTCCCAACATAGAAAAACGTATTAGTCAAATAGAGGCCGAATTAAAGAGCGATTCCGATCACGGCATAGTTAGTACCACACACAACAATAATGAACGTTAAACAAAAAACTATAAAAAGCGAAGTTTCTGTACAGGGGGTAGGCCTGCATACAGGAGCCAATGTTACCTTAACTTTTTGTCCGGCACCAGAAAACCATGGTTTCAAATTCCAGCGGATTGATTTACCGGGGCAGCCGGTTGTGGATGCTGACTGCGATAATGTTACGGATACTGCCAGAGGTACAACGATTACACAGAACGGTGCAAGTGTCAGTACTGTAGAACATGTAATGGCTTCCCTTGTTGGTATGGACCTGGATAACATCCTGATGAAACTGGATGGCCCGGAAACGCCGATTATGGACGGCAGCGCAATTTTATTTGTAGAGGCGCTTGAAAGTGTGGGTGTGCTTCAGCAGGAGATCGACCGTGAATATTTCCAGATCCCCCATAATATCATCTATACAGAGACGGACCGCAAAGTAGAAATTGTGGCTATGCCATTGGAAGATTACAGGTTTACCTGTATGATCGATTATAACTCTCCTGTACTGGGCAGTCAGCATGCAGTAATTTCAAGCATAGCTGAATTTAAAGACGAAATCGCTTCATGCCGTACTTTTTGCTTTTTGCATGAGCTGGAATACCAGCTGCAGAACAACCTGATCAAGGGTGGTGATCTGAACAATGCGATTGTTATTGTAGATAAAGAAGTAACCAGGGACGAACTTGACCACCTGGCCAAAATATTTAACAGAGAGAAAATCGATGTAGCCCCTCAGGGAATCCTGAACAATATGGAGCTGCGCTATCAGAATGAGCCTGCAAGACATAAATTGCTGGATATGATCGGTGACCTTGCTTTGGTAGGAATGCACCTGAAAGGCCATATTATGGCTGCCCGCCCGGGCCATGCGGCAAATATCGCCTTCGCTAAAAAAATCAAGGCAGCGATCAAAAAAGAAAAAAACAAGAAAGTACAAAAAGTATACGATCCTTCTGTAAAGCCACTTTATGATGTGGTACAGATCATGGATATCCTGCCGCACAGACAGCCGTTTTTGTTTATTGACAAGATACTGGAACTTTCGAAAACACACGTTGTGGGCGTGAAGAATGTAACCATGAATGAGGAGTTCTTTAAAGGCCACTTCCCTGGCGCACCTGTACTTCCGGGCGTGATCCAGATCGAAGCTATGGCACAGACCGGCGGAATACTGGTACTCAGTACTGTTCCGGACCCAAGGAATTATCTGACATATTTCCTGAAAATTGATAAAGTGAGGTTCAGGGCCCAGGTTTTACCGGGCGATACGATTGTTTTCAGATGCGATCTGATGGAACCGATCCGCAGAGGCATCGCACAGATGAAAGGTGTAGGCATGGTAGGAGATAAAATTGTTGTGGAAGCAGAAATGATGGCACAAATTTCAAAAGTAAAAGACAGCGAACGCGTATCATGATACAACCTTTAGCATATATACATCCGGACGCGAAAATTGGCGATAATGTAGTTATCGAGCCTTTTTCGGTCATTCACAAAGACGTAGTCATTGGTGAAGGCACATGGATAGCGTCCAATGTTGTAATCATGGACGGCGCCAGAATAGGAAAGAACTGTAAGATCTTCCCTGGCTCAGTAATTTCCGGCGTCCCTCAGGACCTGAAATTTGCAGGAGAAGTAACTACTGCTGAAATTGGTGACAATACGACCATCAGGGAGTGTGTAACCATCAACAGAGGTACAAAGGATAAGTGGAAAACAGTAATAGGCAGCAACTGCCTGATCCAGGCTTATTCACATATTGCTCACGATTGTGAAGTGGGCGACCACTGTATTTTTTCCAACAGCACTACGCTGGCGGGGCATATCACAATTGGCAGTTATGTAGTGCTGGCAGGTCTGGTGGCTATCCATCAGTTTGTTAAAGTAGGGTCACATGCTTTTATTACCGGCGGTTCACTGGTACGTAAAGATGTACCTCCTTATGTAAAAGCAGCGAGAGAGCCATTATCTTACGCAGGTATTAATTCTGTAGGCCTCAGACGCCGTGGTTTTTCTTCTGAAAAGATCAATGAGATCCAGGAAATATACAGGGTGCTTTTTGTAAAACACAATAACGTAACGAAGGCCCTTGACAAAATAGAGGCAGAATTTGCGCCTACGGAGATTCGTGATGAGATTGTTGATTTCATCCGTAACTCTAACCGCGGTGTAATGAAAGGTTTCGGTACAGTAAGCTAATCATCATTGATGACAATCGATTTAAAGGATGCCGGCAGAAGGTTTAACCAGGAGTGGATTTTCAGGAATTTCAGCTACCAGTTCAGCGCTGCCGGCAAATATGCCATCCTGGGGCCTAACGGCTCTGGGAAATCAACCCTCCTAAGTGTTATTCTGGGCAGTCTCGCCCCTTCAGAAGGCACCATTACCTATGCTGATGCCGATGTTATACCTGTAGAGAAAATCTATACACAACTGAGCTTTGCGGCTCCCTATCTTGATCTTGTAGAAGAATTCACGCTGCAGGAAACCATCGAATTCCATTTTAAATTCAAAAGATTCTACCCAGGCTTAACAGCTGGGGGGGTGCTTGACATCCTTGGGCTTGCTAAATCACAGGATAAGGCCCTGAAGTACTTTTCTTCGGGCATGAAACAGCGCACAAAACTTGCGCTGGCCTGCTGTACAGACACTCCCTTACTACTGCTGGATGAACCAACTTCCAACCTGGACGTACAGGGAATAAGCTGGTATCACGATTTAATCAGGGATTTTACGGCTGATAAACTGGTTTTAGTGGGCTCCAACCAGGAAACTGAGTACTCGTTTTGCGAAAATTTAGTAAGTATAACGGATTATAAGGATTAATATTGTCCGTTATTGCCAGAAAAGTGTCATCAATTCGTCCGGAAATCAATTTGTAAATAAAATTTAAAATAACTATTGCAGGATTCAACTATTGTTTTTACCTTTGCGGCACGAAATGGCGCTGATCGTAAAAGCAACAATTTCAAATAAAATGGCAAAAGCATCAGAAGTAAAAAGCGGTAATATCCTTCGTTTCAACGGTGAGTTGACGCAGGTAGAAGAGTTTCTTCACCGTACTCCTGGTAATTTAAGGGCTTTCTACCAGGCCAAAATGCGGAACGTTAAAACCGGGAAACTGGTTGAGTACAGGTTCCGTACAGATGAAGAGGTAACGATTTGTCGTGTAGAAACCAACGACTACCAATATTTATACGAGGACGGAGATTTCCTGGTAGTAATGGATGTCACTTCTTTTGAACAGTATAACGTCCCTAAGACATTATTTGGGGAATCAGTAAAGTTCTTGAAAGAAGGAATGAATGTAATCATCTCATTCGAAAGTGAAGAACCTATTGTGGCATCAATGCCACAAAGTGTTGAACTTGAGATCACTTACACGGAGCCTGCTGTTAAAGGGGATACATCTACAAGCGCACAGAAATATGCAACTGTAGAAACCGGAGTGGAGATAAGGGTACCGATGTTTATCAATCAGGGCGATAAAGTTAAGGTTGATACCCGTACCGGGGATTACATAGAAAGAGTAAAATAAGAGTTTTTCATAGTTTAGTTTTAGGTTTAGGTTGATTTTGGCTTCGGAGTGGTTCCCGAAGCCTTACTTTTTTACAGGGGTTTTTGTTTACCTTGCGTTAGCTGTCTTTAATCACGAACAGAATCCCATCAAAATGACCAAAGCGGAAATCAGAAAACAAGAAACGGCACGCAGAAAAGCTTTGAGCTTTGAGCAGCTCACTGCCCTCAGCGAAAAATTACTCCTTCAGTTTACTACATTAAATTTTAAGGAGGTACAAACGATACATTTTTTTCTGCCCATTGAAGAGAAAAACGAACCGGATACCTTTATGCTGATCAAATGGCTGAAAGCCCAGCATCCCTCCATTAAGATCATTGTTCCCAAAGCCGATTTTACAACGTCGTTGATGACCCACCATCCCTATCAGGGCGAGGAAGAGTTACAAAAGAGCCTGTTTAATATACTGGAACCGATACTGGATGAACAGTATACCGGAAAAATTGATATGGTACTTGTGCCCTTACTGGCGTTTGACATCCGGGGATACCGTGTAGGTTATGGTAAAGGATTTTACGACAGGTTTCTGGAAACATCGGATGCCCTGAAAGTAGGGATGTCCGTTTTTGAAAACGTGGATACCATTTCTGATATCCACGGTAATGATGTGAAACTGGATCTCTGCCTTACACCGGACAGGATCTATGATTTCAGGAATGCTTAATGAAGGATTACCCAGGCCTGGAATTTATCCCAGGGCTTACACCTTTTTATTTTTTTAACTGCCTGCAGCTGTTTTTAGGCCTCAATCTCGAGCAGTACCGGACAGTGGTCTGAATGGATCGCATCCGGCAGGATCGTTACGTTTTTCAACCTGTGCAGCATAGGTACAGTTGCCAGGTGATAATCAATACGCCAGCCCAAGTTCTTTCCCCTTGATCCGGCCCTGAAACTCCACCATGTATAATGGTGAGGGTCTTTGTTGAAATGCCTGAATGTGTCTATAAATCCACCGTCCAGGAATAACTGCATCCATTCTCTTTCCTGCGGAAGAAAACCAGAAGAGTTTGCATTTGATTTTGGGTTATGGATGTCTATAGCGGTATGACAGATATTGTAGTCACCGGAAATAATCAGATTAGGCATGTTTATTCTGAGGGTTTTGATATAACTCTCAAAAAATTCCATGAATTCATATTTTTTAGCCTGTCTATCGTCCCCGGATGATCCGGATGGCAGATAGACACTCATCAGCGAGAAAGTGTCGAAATCAGCCCTTAAAATGCGCCCTTCTTTGTCTATCCATTCTTCTCCGCAACCATATTCCACGTGATTGGGTTTGATCTTGCTGAAAATGGCTACTCCGCTGTATCCTTTTTTTTCTGCACTGAACCAATAATGGTGATAGCCCAGCTGTTCAACCAGTTCAATGATCTCGGGGATCTGAACCGGCAGCGCTTTCACTTCCTGAAGGCAGATCATGTCTGCATCTGTTGACTGCAGCCAGCCAAAGAAGTTCTTTGTAGTTGCGGAGCGTATTCCGTTGACGTTATAGGAGATGATTTTCATTGTTTTTCTAATATTTTTAGGTAATGAAGCTGGCTTCGCAGGTTTCACCTAATAATTTGATATAATAATGTTATCTTTTTTTAATGCTTTTTCCAATCTGCGTGCTTCTCTTTTTTTGAGTAGCGTAACAGTCATTTTCACATCATTAAGCGGGCGGTCGTTACTGTCTACAGGTTTCAGGGCGATGGAGTCAACCAGTTCCACTCCTTTTACCACTTCGCCGTAAACCGTGTATTTTCTGTCCAGATGCGGGCTTCCGCCTTGTGATTTGTAAACCTCGCGCTGCCATTGGGGGATTTTAAAATGAAGGCGTTTAGTTTCTATGCTATCGAGCTGAGGGTCGGTAAAGATCTTGCCCTGAACAATATAGAACTGACAACCGCTTGAAACTTTTTCAGGGTTGTCATCTCTCGCTGCAGCCAGTACCCCTTTTTTGTGGAACAGACTATCCCTGAATTCTGCCGGGACAGTATATCCCACATCACCATTTCCCAGTTCTTTACCCGCCACTGCATTTCTGGAATCGGGATCACCACCCTGGATCATAAAGCGTTTAATTACCCTATGAAATAGGGTTCCGTTATAAAAATCACCTTTGACAAGCCTGATGAAATTATCGCGGTGCAGGGGCGTGCTGTTATACAACAGGATTATGCATTCGCCCTGATCAGTTTTGATTTTAACATACTGGTGCTTCGGGCGGGCTGCAAAAACAGTACTGAAGCAGAGTACCATCAGGAAGGTGAAAAGATTCTTCATAAAACTATTTGTCGCTAAGTTAAGATAGAATTTTGCTTTTCTAAAATGCTGATATTTCAATCTGAGTTTTTTGCTTCAAATCGTTAAATTGCATTTCTCATAAAATTATTGTTAATTTTGCTTTGAGCAGCGCCAGATGATACTGTTGTTGCTGAAAAAAAAATGCTGAATATCCGGATGAAACTAAAACAAAAATTAGCCCTTGGATTGTGCGCCTTTTACCTGATTAGTGTAATAGGGGTAGCCTTGAGCCTGCATTTTTGCGGAGAGAACCTTTCATCTGTTCATTTCACGCAGACTGCCAAATGTAAGGGCTGTATGGCCGCAGAAAAAAAAGCAGAAAGCGACAGTTGTTGTAAAAACACTTCCGTTGATGCAAAAATCAAAGACAGCCATGAGTCTGGTTCGGCGCTCAGCCTTCCAAAAAACTTTAGTATCCAGCTGTTTTTCTTTCCTATGCTCTGGGAAGTTGTGGAGGATATTTTGCCAAACTTATTCAGCAAAATAGAAAATAAGGCGCCTCCTTTTTCTGCCCGATTCTCCCTATACGCGTACAACTGCGTTTTCAGAAATTAGACCAGGAATAAATGAACAATTCCTGCAGGGATTCCTGTGGGCTTAATTTTATTTATTTCCCATTCTAAAAAAATCACGATGAAAACGATCAAATATTTGATGCTGTTAATAGTATTATTGACCACTGGACAGCTTTTTGCACAAAAAATTTCAAAAGCAGAGTTACAGGTAAACGGATTAACCTGTTCAATGTGCTCAAAGGCTACAGAAACCTCTTTAAAAAGCCTTGGCTTTATTGAAACCATTACGCCCGACCTCGACAAGAACATTTTTATCCTGACATTCAAAAAAGATCAGCAGGTGGACGTAGACCAGATCAGGGACAAAGTGCAGGATGCAGGATTTTCTATCGGTGAACTGTCTGCAACAATCAACTTTGACCAGACTGTAATTGATAATGCTGGTTTGGCGCAGGCCGGAAATACAGTTTTCAAATTCACCAATGCAAAGGGGAAAACCCTGAATGGTCCTGTTACAGCGAAGGTGCTGGATAAAGACTTTATCAGTTCTTCGGCATTTAAAAAGAATGCTGCCCAGTTGCAGCTTGACTCTTATCTGAGCGGCCGCGGAACGGTAAAAGGCAAAGACACACGTATTGTCCACCTGAGTATATAAGGCGGGAAATGAAGTATTTATTTTTGGCTGTAATCATTTTACAGCTTGGCACCGCTCTGCGCGTTAATGCGCAGGAACTATATGTTTTTACAGAGCCCGCGAGTAATATGCCGGCGAAATCTTTGGGATTAAGGTTAACAAATGAAGGGATTTTCAGTGGCAGAACGATGAACAGGACTATTCCCGAGCTCATGCTGAGTTTCAATAAAAACCTGATGATCCATGCCCAGGGCTTCCTGTCCGATATGGATGGAAACTACAGGCTGGAAGGAGGGAGCATCTATGCGAAATACCGGGTCCTTTCAAGAGATAACGCTCAGCGCCATTTCCGCATGGCAGCTTACGGTCGGCTAAGTACCAGCAAACGTCCTTTGTATACACAGGATATTAACCTGGAAGGCGATAACAGTGGTGCTCAGGGTGGCCTGGTAGCCACCCAGTTATTGCATAAACTTGCCCTGTCTGCTAATATCAGTTACATTAAGGCTTTTGTTCAGGACGACCCTGTGATGGCAGGAGTGAAGCGCCCAGATGAGCTGATCGCGTACAGCTTGTCATCAGGCTACCTGGTTTTGCCTGTACACTATAAAAATTACAATCAGCCTAATTTCAATGTCTATTTTGAAATGCTCGGTAAAACGAACCCCGCAAATGGAAAGTCCTATCTTGATCTCGCCCCGGCAATTCAGATGATCTTGAACAGCAGGACGCGTGTTGATCTGGGATACAGGTTCCAGGCCGCTGGTGGTATGGAAGGCAGATACAATAAAAATATGTACCTTCTACGGGCAGAATTTAATTTTTTTAATGCTTTAAAATAACTGTTTATCTGCATCTGCTTATGTCCAACTTGTCGCAACTCAAAAACTTAACAGCTGATCTCCGGACAGGGGATGAACTGATGCCTGTTTTATTTATCGGTCACGGCTCACCTATGAATGGCATTGAAGACAATGAATTCAGCGGCAAATGGGCAGAGATCGGCCGTACGCTGCCTGTTCCTAAGGCAGTACTGGTGGTTTCTGCACACTGGTTTACCAGAGGAACTGCGGTAACAGCGATGAATTTTCCGAAGACGATCCATGATTTCGGGGGATTTCCCCAGGCATTATTTGATGTAGAATATCCTGCACCGGGAAGTCCTGAGCTGGCGATGGAGGCATCGAAACTGGTTAGGGGTACCCATGTAGAGCTTGACCACGACTGGGGCCTGGATCATGGTGCATGGACGGTCCTGGCGCACATGTTTCCCAAGGCGGATATTCCTGTATTGCAATTGAGTATGGATTACACCAAAGATCCGAAAGCACATTACGAGCTTGCACAGGAACTTTACCAGTTGAGGCGCAAAGGCGTACTAATTATGGGCAGCGGCAATATGGTACATAACCTGCGGATGCTGAGCTGGAAAATGATGGATGGGGGCGGGTATGACTGGGCGATGGAGATCAACGACCAGTTTAAGCGTTTGATCATGAACAGGGAGCACAGGCCTCTCATGGATTATAAAAGCCTGGGCAGCGCTGCTATGATGGCGGTACCAACACCAGAGCATTATCTGCCATTGCTTTACACGCTGGGCTTACAAAATGATAAAGAAGAGATTACTTTGTTTAATGATAAGGCCGTTGGAGGATCTTTAACCATGACTTCGGTTAAAATAGGCTAGTTTCAAGCGGTATGTATCCTTTTGATCGTTACATCATAAGGGAAAGACATTGATTAAAATAAGAAAGGCGCCTCAGGGGCGCCTTTCTTTATGCAATTACGCAGAGTTCCTGCCTGCATTTACAATTCCGTACACCGTACGGATTGCCAGTTTCTGGTAAGATTGTACCTCCACTTCATTTAGTTCTTCCTGAAGTTTTTCCAGTGCAAAATGCTGGATCAGTACCAGTGGAAGAACGATCTTTTCCCTAACTGCAACAGATCTTTTTTCTACCGGATAGTTTTCCATTAAGGATTCGTGGCCGGCTAGTTTAAGCAGCATTTCTTTGGAACGCTCGTACTCACTGTTCAGCATTTTCCAGAAATCCCCGTATTCAGGATCATTGGCAAAATGCGCAGTAATAGAGAAGTCGGCCTTGCTCATGGACATCATACAATTGTCGATGATCGTCTTGAAGTAGCCCGATTCCTGATACGTTTTACGGATATTTTCCCAGTTGCCAGCTTCTTCCTGGTTTTTCAGTGCGGTACCGATACCATAAAATCCTGGAATGTTCTGTTTCAGCTGTCCCCAAGAGGTTACAAAACTGATTGCGCGCAAATCTTCGAGGCGCAGTTTTTCTCCCGAACTTCTTTTCACGGGCCTGCTGCTGATCGTAATTTTTGATAACAGGCTTAAAGGCGAGTAGCGTTCCAGATAACCCATAAATAGCGGGTGCTCTCTCAATTTCACGAAGGATTCAAAACTATCCTTAGACATTACATTGAGTATATCCTTATGCAGGGGATCGAGCAATACATTGTGTTTTTCCTTCATCCCGGCTGATATACCGGCATTGATCAGCTGACTAATGTTGAACCCGGCACTGTCAATAGATCCGTACTGAGAACTGATCGTTTGGCCCTGTATTGTTAACTGGATGTTCTTATTGGCAATCTCTTTGCCCATTGAAGCATAAAACAGGTGTGTTTTACCACCGCCCCTTGATGGAGGTCCGCCACGTCCGTCAAAGAACGCCAGGCGAATGTTGTGTTTTTCTGAAATGGCCGTTAACGCTACTTTGGCGTTAAAAATAGACCAGTTTGCAGTCAGGTAACCACCGTCTTTTGTACTGTCTGAGTAGCCCAGCATGATGTCTTGCCTGTTATCTCTGCTTTCCAGATGTTTTCTGTAGAATGGATGTGAATATAAGATATCCATTACATCTGCAGCAACCTGCAGATCACCTACTGTTTCAAACAAAGGCACAAAGTCGATCGTTAGCTGATCTTCGTCCCAGCCGTTCCACAAAAAGAGTTCTATAAGCTGAAGGATATCAGAAGCCTGCTGGCAGTTACTGATGATATAGCGGTGACAGGCCAGTTCGCCATTGCTCTGCTGGATCTGTTTGATCTCAGCGATGGTCTGCAGAGTATCCTCGATAAGCGGAGTAGTTTCGCCTGTATAATTTACTCTAGCACTTTTAAAAGAAAGCTGCTCAATTTTTTCAGTTTCAGACAGCTCATCATAATTTTCCGGGAAAAGGGAAATGATAGGCTTGCTCTGGCGGCAATATGCATGTACATCTCTCAGTACCCTGCTGTCCTGTCTGATATCCAGTGAAGCGAAATGGCTTCCGAACAGCTCTACCTTACGCAACAGATCATCTACAAGATCAGCAAAAAGGCCATCATGGGATTCAATGAGGGTAGTTTTGATCAGGTTGAGGTTTTCGGTAAGGAACTCAGAGATGTTTTCAGGAACGATATTCGTATCAAAGGCATTTTTATACAGGGTATCCTGTACTTTGTAAATCACTTCTTCCACACCTCTGAAGGTAATCCTGCGTTTCAGTTTCCTGAAATCCCTGTAATAACAGCGGAAAAGAATCTGGCGCAGCATTTTTGATACCTGCATGGTATCCTCGGCATGTACGTTTGGATTTCCGTCCCTGTCGCCACCCGGCCAGAAGCCCAGTTCAATGGCCTTTTTTGTAGGGATATTGTATTCTTCAAGGCTGCTGTCTATTTCCGACTGGATATTCGCCGCGGCAAAGTAAAATACATTTTCCAGGTACCAGGAAAGGCTCAGCGCTTCATCAACGGGTGTTGGAGAGGTTTTATTGAAAAACGGAGTTTTTCCAAGCTGCTGTAAGAGCTGATTAATACTCACAATGTCGTTAATCTTAATGGCCGCTGTAAGGTCAGTAATAATAGAGAGTACGCTGCCCGGATAGAATTGTGTAGGGTGTGCGGTAAGGACCAGACGAAGCGAAAGATCATCGATGAGCTGAACAGTTTTCTGGTACACATCCTCACTGGATTCGCTCTTTTTTAACATGGAGCGGAGTGAACTCTGACCTTCAGCGGTATTTAATTTGGTAAAAGAAGCATCTTCTACTGCATCAAAAAGCACTACCTGGCGCTCAATGTACTGGATGAACCTAAACAATAAGTCTATTACGTCTTTGGCATTTGCTGCCTGTGTATATTTTTCAAAAAAGACATTAATGATTTCAGCAGGCGTCTTGTGATTCTTGACTCCGTCTTCGCAATATTTAATAAAAAGAGGCAGGAGTGTACCTGTATCCTTAATTTTATAAAATGGGAGGGTTAGGAACAGGCTGTTGTACAGTTCAAATCTGGAGACAACTTCGTTGTTGAATATGGATTCTCGCTGGCCTGTAAATCTTGGTTTCTGCATGATTAAAAGGGTAAATTTTTACGCGCTGAAGCTAAGAAAAATGACGGTAAGATCTATAGAATAATGTTAATAAATTTATTTTGGTTTGCTGACAAATAAACTATAAATTGCTTTCAGAAAGGTTTTCAATCATTTAAAAAGTATAATTCAGTTGTTGTGTAGCAACGATCGCAGTAAAATGCGATTTTTTTGGAAAAAAAATGGCTGTCTCAAAAGGACAGCCATTTTTCATATGATGATACTTTTATTTTAATATTTATGAAGCTTGCAGGAAGGGTTCATGCAAAGATTTTTTATTTTAATGCACATCTGCAGGAATCTCCACGTTTTTCTTGAATTTCTGCAGATAAAGTAGTGGAATAGAGCAAAGCATCACCATTCCTGCCACCCAGTAAGCATCACTATATGTTAACAGCAAACTTTGCTTGATCAGATTACCTTCCATCGCCTGTGTGGCCATATGTCTGGCATCAGACATAGAGAAGCCCTTGCTCATAAAGTTATTAATGAACGCATTGAAACGCTGTATGAATATAGGGTTCCCTTCATTCAGGTTTGTCAGTAAATTGCTTCTGTGGAATCCCTGGCGGGTATGGATAAGCGTAGTTAGAGCCGCAATACCGAAAGATCCACCCAGCTGTCTCATCATGTTATTCAAACCTGAACCCTGACCGATTTCTGCACCTTTCAGGTCCTGGATAGCCAGCGTAGTCAGCGGTACAAACAGCAAAGCCATACCAACGCCCCTGATCACAAGTGGAAGAAAGAAATCATTTGTTCCGGAAGCCAGCGTTGATTTGCTGAGCATGTTACAGAAAACAAAGAACAGGAACATGCCTATCGTCGCCATAAACTGCGCAGGTATACCCTTTTTAAGGAACATACCTATAAAAGGCATCATCATGATGGTACAAAGACCACCCGGGAATAGTAACTCTCCCGTTTGCAGTGCAGAGAAGCCCAGCAGATTCTGACAGAATACAGGGAATACGAATACTGACCCATATAATCCGAAACCCAGGATGAAGGAGGTAACCATCCCCACCGAAAAACTCCGGTGTCGCATAATCTTAAAGTTCACAATAGGGTGATCCGTACTCATTTCGCGCCAGATGAACAGCAATAATCCGAAGACCGAAGTTATTGCAAGCACCGTGATGTAAGGTGTAGCGAACCAGTCCTCTGTTTCCCCTTTTTCCAATACAGTTTGTAAACTACCTACAGCTACTGCCAGCAGACCAATACCCCACCAGTCAACCGGCTGGCCTTGCCCTGTCCTGGGCGTCGTTCGTATATAAGTATAGGTACAGTACGCCGCGAGAATCCCGACGGGAATATTCACGTAGAAGATCCATGGCCAGCTGCTGATGTCAATGATATATCCACCGATAGTTGGCCCTACAGTTGGTCCAACAACGGCACCTAATCCAAATAGTGCTGTTGCAATACCAACATCCTCACGCGGCCAGGTCTCAAGGAGGATTGCCTGTGCGGTAGAAATCAATCCTCCACCTGCAATGCCCTGTAAAATACGAAACGCAATCAGTTCTTCCAGGGAAGTCGCGTTACCACAGAGGAAAGAGGCTACTGTGAAAACAATAATTGAAGTAAGGAAATAATTCTTTCTTCCGAAACGACTTCCAAGCCAGCCCGACATTGGCAGGACAATAACGTTTGCAACTGCGTACCCGGTTGAAATCCAGGCAATATCCTCTAAGGTTGCACCCAGGTTTCCCTGAATCTGTGGTAATGCCACGTTTACGATGGTAGTATCAATCAGCTCCAGTAAGGAGGCTGTGATCACCGTAAACGTGATTATCCATTTTGTAAAACCCTGTTCGGCCATTTTATTAGTCTTTTGTTGATACAGAAACGTTCACGCTCATGCCCGGACGTAATTTACTCAGTATATCTTTGTTAGCTTTAATTTTGATCTTTACCGGAACACGCTGAACAACTTTCACGAAGTTACCTGTTGCGTTATCAGGAGGCAGCAATGAACCCTTGGCACCAGTAACTGGAGAGAAGTTATAAACTTCACCAGCGATATGGTCATCAGGATATGCATCAACTACAATATCCACTTTCAAACCGGAACGAATTTCTTCCAGTTGTGTTTCCTTGAAGTTTGCAGTTACATACAAGCTGTTATCGTTAACGATAGAAAACAATGATTGTCCCGCCTGGATCAGCTGTCCTTTCTGGATGCTTTTTTTACCAACAATACCGGTAGCAGGTGAAGTGATATTGGTATATGACAATTGGAGTTTTGCAAAGTCTACCTCAGACTGCCGTTCAGAAACACTGTTGCTGCTTACTGCAAGCTGGGATTTTGTTGTACCAACCTGTTTGATTGCTGCGGTATACTGATCTTTTGCAGCGTCGTATGTAGCCTGTGCAACATCTCTTGTTGCTTTAGCCTGGTCAAACTGCTGTTGTGTGATTGATCCGTCCTTGATCAGGTTGGCATAACGGTCGAAATCTTTTTGTGCCTGCCATAATTTTACCCTGGCAGATTCAATATTTGATTTAGCCGTGCTTGTATTTGCAGAGATCGCGATAATCTGCGATTGTGAAACACCAACACCGGCATCTGCACCTTTCTGGGTAGCCATTGCCTGCTCCAGTTTCACTTTATAATCACGGTCATCCAGGGTTACCAGGGTATCACCTTCTTTTACGGCCGTGTTTTCTTCAAATCTGATATCCTTTACATATCCACCTACACGGGCAACTACATTGCTGATATCGCCATCGATCTGTGCATCATCTGTATCAACGTGTTTACTAAAATACATATATTCCTTGATGCCGAATATGGCTCCTATAATGATTAGTACAGCTAATATTATAGGGACAATTTTACTTTTCTTCTGAGGTTCGATTGTCGTTTCTGTTGTTGATTCTGTTGTCATTACTAGCGTGGATTTGATATTATTGAGAAATTTTTCCTGTTGATTTTAATAAGGTATAATAAGCTATACCGGCATCTGCTTTTGCAATCTCGAGATTGATTCTTGCCTGGTACAATAAAGTTTCGGCGTCAATTCTGTCCGTTACAGAAGCTACATTATTTTTATATCTTGAAGCGTAAAGCCTGTCATTTTCAGTTGCCTGTGCTATAGAGGTTTCCAGAACGTTGATTTTGTTCTTGGCAACCTGATAGTTCTGGTAGTTTTTGTTGATTTCTGTTCTTACATTATCGCTCTGGATTGTTTTCTGGATCACAAATTCATCCTGCTGGATCCTGGCTTTGCTAACCTTATTTTTGTTGGTCCACAAATTCCCGATGTTCCATGAAAGGGTGGCACCTACAGTCATCGGAACAATATACTGATGGTTTGAAGGGATAAAGTTACCGCTTGGATTGATGTAGTATACATCTGCGCCAAGCGAGAAGGTAGGAAGCGTATTTGCTTTTACAGATTTGACATCAAAATCTGCAGCCTTGTTGCGGAGATCAAGTTCCTTTAATTCCTGGCGGGTATTCATACCCCGGTCCAGATAATTTGTCAATGGTTCCATAGCCATTGCGTCTCCGGCCGGATCTGCGATTTCAATCTGAGTATCTTCAGGCAGTCCCAGTAAAACATCAAGATTATAATTGACTATTCTCTGGTTCCCTTCGATCTCCAGTTTAGTTAAGGTAACATTCGACTGCTGCAGCTGAAATCTCAGTACATCATTTTTTGTTACTATGCCCTGCTCAAAGAAACGTTCAGCCTGTTTCAGCTGACTGGCAATGGACTCAAGGTTCTGGTCTACCACTTTGTGGCTTTGGGATAACTTATATAGAGCGTAATAAGTATCTATAGCAGCAAACGTAACTTCCTCTTTTACTTTGTCGGCATCCAGGCGGGCAACATCAGCCAGCAATTTGGTACTTTCCCTTGCATATTTCAGCTTACCACCACCATATACCAGCTGTGAAACTGAAGCAAGTCCGATATAGGCATCAGCACGTTTTGGCAGGTTGATCGCATCTGCACCGCCAATTGTAAGTTTGTCTGTAGGTATTTCTGCGTGATTATAAATAGCACTTGCACTTGCAGAAGGAAGCGCATTGTCTTTAACAATATCCAGCTGAGCCATGTTCTGCTCAATTCTATTTTGAGACAGTTTCAGGTTCTTGCTATTTTCTACCCCAAGCTGTATAGCCTCCTGTATAGTAAGTTTTTTTACGTTTTGAGCGTAGAGCATGCCTGGCAACAGGAGAGCGAAGCAACTCAGTTTAATTGTTCTGTGTATCATTGTTTGGGTGTTAAATACGTAATTACCAGGTCTTTTAAATGTGTAATTAATCGTTCAGTTAATATTTCACGGTCTTTTGGGATAGTGATGTCTAATACAGATCCGTCTGTAATTTTTGAAGGCATTGTGGCCACATAGGTGATAGTTCCCATCAGGGAAGCCATTAACATCCTGATATCTACCGGTCTGAAACTTCCTTCTGTTATTCCCTGCTGAATGATTTTCTCAATCACCATCAGATTTCCTGTCATTGCAGCTTTGACCTTATTATACATTTCAGGGCGCTGGGCAAGTGAAAGTTCCCTGTGCATCATCTTGTGAAATGAGCAGTTTGCAAGGATTCTTTGGGCGTATCCTTCAACTACCAGAAATAATTTCTCCATCGGAGTGATTTTGTATTCGTCAATGATGGTAAGTTCTGCCTTGAAATTTTCCATTCTCCTGTTCATGATCTCGAGAAATACCCCTTCTTTAGAGCCGAAGTAATAATTGATCATGGACATGTTCGCGCCGGATTCTTTTGCAATCTGACGGGTTGAAGTACCTTCATATCCGAGTTCAGAGAAGAGGACTTCTGCTGCGGCTAAAATGCTGCTTCTTTTGTCTGGCTTTTCCATTGTCTGATTTGATGGCACAAAACTAATCAATCGATTGATTGAATTAAATAGGATTGCTATATTTCAGCTATTATTTACAAAGACCTGACAATGGTAATACGTAACAGATAGGGATAAAGGATGAAATAATTTGTATTATAAAATATTTCAATACCTTTGGAACAAAGTATTTGAAGATGATTAAGCAAGATAATATAAAGAGTTTTGATTGGGTTTATTACGTTTTAGGCCTGTTTTTTGGTGGACTGACCGGCGCTGTAATTTCAGGTAGTTTCGGATGGACAATTCTAAGTGCAATCTTAGGATTTATATTTGGTGCTATTTTCCTTAATTCTATTGTAAAAGGCAGAGTACACTAAATCTGTTTTAAGAATAATCCTGAGCCAGGATTATTCTTAAAACATTTTTTTCCTCCGGAACAAACTATCGGCGTAAAGCATAGCCAGAACAATATCGGCAAATACGAAGGTCTTGATCAGCGTAGGACTGAGGTATTGGCTCAGATTTATATCAACGCTGAATTTTGGGGCGCTCATATGACTGTTTGCTATCGCAAAAGCCAGTATAGTTCCAATTGCCAGGATAAATAACGCTGCAAGACCGAGGATAATTCTTTTGTCTGTTTTCGTTTTCAGGGAAACGGGTGCAGGTTCCATATTGATAATTTCCATCACGTTGCGGCTGAAAGACATAGAAGGTTCATCAATGCTGATGTCCTTAAATTGTTGCTGCAGGCTAAGCAATTCCCGATAAACGCTTTGATATTCTTCTTCAGAAGCGATTTTACGCGCTGTTTCTGATCGCTGGGCGGATCCGCCATTGCCATCAATATAATCCCATATCTGTTCTTCTATAGTTTTCATATCAATTCTTTAACTTCATCCTTTAACAAATATTGTAATTTTTCTTTGAGTTTGAGCCTTGCCTGTGCAGCTTAACCTTTACGGTATTGGTTTCCATGTAGAGCGCAGCCCCGATTTCTTCCAGGCTTTGCTCTCCTTTGTAAAACAGGGTAATGATCGCAGCATCATCTGCAGATAAACTGTCGATTGCCCGGTTCAGGTAAACGTGTGCAGATTTCTTTTCTACGCTGTCTGATTTTCCCTCAGTGCCCGGATCCGGGAGTTGAATAGTTTGCTCATCATCATCCAGTGATTGTGTAATCAATTTCTTTTTCCGCAAGGCGGTCATTGCAGATGTATAGGTGATGGAATACAGCCATGTAGAAAATTTAGACGTCTGCTTAAAAGTGCCCAGGGCCCGGTAGGCCTTAACGAAACAGTCTTGCGCTACCTCTTCTGCATCTTCCCTGTTTTTGGTGAAGCGCAGTGCGAGCGTAAATACAAACCGCTGATGACGTTTCACCAGATCGGAATAAACCGCGGTATCGCCATTCAGCACTTTTGTAATTAAAGCTAAATCTGTTTCTTGCTGCTGCATCTGTATACTGAGACGCCACAGATTGCGAAGAGGTTACAGCAATTTTAATTTTACTGACAAGACATCTTCCTTAAGCAGGCAGATGTTTTAAAATGATATTCTCCAGTTCCTGTATATCGAAAGGTTTCGACAAATATCCGTCTGCGCCGGCCTGATCCGCAAGCAGCATCACATCGTTATTCGCAGAGAAATAGATTACAGGGATATTCTTGAGCGTTTCATGGCCTTTCAGCTCCCTGGTGGCTTCAATACCACCGATGTCTGGCAACCAGTTATCCATGAAGATAATGTCTGGTATGTAAGCCGAAACCTGATCGATAATATTATTTGATGTAGAGGAGGTTTTGATTTCATAACCAGCATCCTCAAGAATGAAGGTACAGAGTTCAAGAATATCTGTGTTGTCATCAAAAATGAAAACCTTTTTTTGCTCAGCCATTTATATATAAAATTAAGACAACAAATTTATGAATTCTGCCATATCTTCAATGCGCAAAGTGTAATCAATTTTAGCATTTAGGGCAGCTTGTTCGGGCATATAAGCGACCTGTGCTGTGGCAGGGTCCTGAATCATTGCGATGCCGCCCCAGACATTGACACTTTTTAACCCGTTTACCCCATCCGCATTTGAGCCGGAAAGCAATAAACATACTAATTTTTCCCTGTAAACTTCAGCCGCTGTCTGGAAAGTTGCATCTATGGCAGGCCGGGAGTAGTTAATTTTTTCGGAATAATCCAGGGAAAAGGTATGGTCCTGCTCAATCAGCGTATGGTAATCCGAAGGAGCAATGTAAACTCTTCCTGCAATAATCGGCTCCTTCTCATCAATTTCCTTCACAATCAGCTTTGTTCGGCCTGACAGCAACTCCGGTAGAAGAGAATCTGTGCCATGTTTCCGGTGGATCACAATAACTATGGGAAAGCTCAGGGCAGGGCTAAGCAGGGGCAGTACCTTCAGCAGCACATCCAAACTCCCTGCGGAGCCTCCAATAATTAATGCGTCACATTTTCCCATCAGCTTACTTTTCTCCAGATTTTTTCAGCAGGAATACGTTTATAATTCGGAGAGATAGGTGAAAAATCCAGCGTTTCTTTTGAGCCCAGTGCCAGGTAACCCAGCCCTTCCAGACTGTCGTCAAAAAGTCTCAGCACCTTATGCTGTAAATCCCTGTCAAAATAAATCAATACATTCCTGCAAAGGATCAGCTGAAATTCGTTAAAAGAATGATCAGAAACAAGATTGTGAGTAGAAAAAATCAGCTTGCTTTTCAGATCATCGTTAAACTTTGCCAGAGAATAATTTGCGGTATAGTAAGTGGAGAATTCCTGGGTACCTCCTGATAAGATATAGTTTTCTGAATACTGCTTCATTTGGCTCATCGCAAACATTCCCTGCGAAGCTTTCTCCAGCACAATAGGATTAAGATCTGTTGCATAAATTAAAGACTTGTGCAGCAGGTTAAGCTCCTTCAGAATAATAGAGATGGAATAGGCTTCTTCTCCTGTTGAACAGCCTGCCAGCCAGATCCTGATAAAAGGATACGTGCCCAGTTTTGGCAGCACCACATCCCTCAGCGTTTTAAAAAAAACAGGGTCCCTGAACATCTCTGTTACATTTACCGTAATCTGCTCTACAAATCTTTTGAAATAAAATGTGTCATTGTTTATTCTGTAGCGGAATTCTGCAAAACTCAGCGCTTTATCCAGTGAATATAAACGCAGGATCCTCCGTTTGATAGATGCCTTTGAATAGCCTGTAAAATCGTAGCCGTAATGTTCCAGAAGATCTGCAAGCAGGATCTCCACCTGGTCATCGGTGATTGAAGGTAATTCAAGATTCATTTATATGTATTTTACGAGTAAGTCCGTCAAACTGTCTACATTAATAGGTTTAGAAACATACCCTACAGCACCCGCATTTAAGCAGCGCTCTCTGTCCCCCAGCATTGCCTGTGCAGTAACTGCAATTACAGGAATACTTTTCAGCTCCGGGTCCTGACTCATTTTCGCAATGGCTTCATAGCCATCCATTCCCGGCATCATCATATCCATCAGTACAACGGCAATATCTTTTTGTTCTTCCATTAACTGCAGCCCTTCCTCTCCGCCGATAGCAGAGAGGCACTGGTATCCCTTGGATTTCAGTACCGCAGTTAAAGCAAAAATATTCCTGTTGTCATCATCAATAATCAATACTTTTTTCCTAGTCTCCATATACATTAAAACATGGTAAATTTTTAAACTTTATCATATAACCATACACGTAATAAAGAAATGAGCTGGTCTACATCCACAGGTTTAGAGATATAGTCTGATGCTCCCGCGGCGATACATTTTTCACGGTCTCCCATCATTGCCTTCGCAGTAACAGCCAGCACAGGTAAATGTTTGAACGCAGGTATTTTTCTGATCTCTTTCGTGCTTTCATATCCGTCCATTTCAGGCATCATCATATCCATCAGGACCACGTCTACCGTCGGGTTATCTTTAAGTACCTGTAAGGCTTCTTTACCATCTGTGGCAGCCAGTACTTTCATCTTATGCTGCTCCAGTGCTTTGGTAAGAGAAAAGATATTCCTAACGTCATCATCTGCGATCAGAACAGTTTTATTGGCCAGCACTTCATACAGGCCTCTCAAACCTTCGGTTTTTTTAACGTTTTGGGTTTCTATAGTCTTTTCTTCCACCAGATGAAGGAAGAGTGCAGCCTCATCCAGGATCCGCTGGTAAGAGTGCGCGGTTTTTACCACGATAGAGTCTGCATACTGCTTGATGCGCTGTTCTTCTCCTTTGGACAGGTTTTTACCGGTGAAAATAATGATCGGAAGATTCTCCAGGCCATCACTCTTTTTGATAGTTTCGAGAGTGAGATAGGCGTTCTTGTCGGGCACCCCCATATCCAGGATCACACAATCTACTTCCTTCTTGTGCAGTGCATCCACACTTTCAGAAACATTGTTTACGACTTGGGTCTGTATATTGTAATTGCTGAGGAAATAACTGAGCGCCTTTGCATGCTGCTCATTTTCTTCGACAATAAGTACCTTTTTTGGATGACGGCTCAGCGCAGTTTCCAGTTTCTGGAAGATCTGCTGCATATGCTCCAGCGCAAAGGGTTTATTGATAAAATCTACTGCGCCCATTAATAAACTCTCTTTTTTAACTTCCAGGGAGGACATGATATGAACAGGGATAGGGCGTGTTGCAGGATTAGCCTTTAATTCTTCCATCACCTGCCATCCGTCTTTTATGGGTAGCTGTATATCCAGCAGAATAGCCACCGGCTTATAGTAATTGGCCAGTTCAATTCCGATATCGCCTCTAACTGCCACCACACCTTTATAATTCCTTTTACGGGTAAAGTTCAGCAGCGTTTTTGCAAAAGGTGTATCATCTTCGATGATCAGGATCACTTTGTCATCCGGCTGAATGTTATTTCTGTCATCTTCTACCTCCTGAGGGATATGGTCTACTGTAAAGCGTTCATGCAGTATAATCGGCCTCTCCGGTAAGTTTGTGCCGGTATTTTGTTCCTGACTAGCAGGGAAGTTGATTTCATTCTCGGCTTCTTTACGCAGCACAGGCAGCGTAAGGGTGAAAGTACTGCCCTCGTATTCCTTGCTCTTCAGGTCAATTTCTCCACCAAGTAACTTGGCCAGTTCCCTGCTGATCGACAATCCCAGTCCGGTACCGCCAAATCTCCTTCTGGTAGATCCGTCTGCCTGCTGAAAAGCTTCAAATACCAGTGCCTGTTTGTTAGCAGCGATACCAATTCCTGTATCAGTCACACTGAATATGACGTTCCCAGCCTCCTGATCATTCTTTACATATAATTTGACACTACCTTTAGCAGTAAACTTGATGGCATTGGAAAGCAGGTTCTTTAGGATCTGCTCCAGGCGCATTTTATCAGTCTGGATAGATGGCATGTCTGTATCCATCTCAATAATCAGCTCCAGGTTCTTGTTTTTAGCAATAGGGTTGAAAAGAGATCTCATATCTGTAGAAACCTCATTTAAACCTACCTCCGCCAGTTCAAGCTTCATTTTGCCCGCTTCAATCTTGGAAAGATCAAGGATTTCATCGATCAGTCCCAGCAGACCCTGCCCTGAACTCTGGATTACCTCTGCGTATTCGATATACTCCGGGTCAAGTTCTTTATTGTCAGACATGAGCTTAGAAAGCAGCAAAATGGAGTTCAACGGGGTACGCAGCTCGTGCGACATATTAGCCAGGAATTCCGATTTGTATTTTGTGCTTTGCTCAAGTTGTTCCGACTTCCGCTGGATTTCCAGGTTATGTTCCTGGATCAGCTGGTTTTTTTCTTCAAGCAGTGTTGTTCTTTCCTCCAGTTCCTGATTACTCTGCAGCAATTCTTCCTGCTGTACACGCAGTTCTTCTTCTGAAGTCTGTATTTTCTGTGTTTGTGCTTCCAGTTCTGAGTTCAGTCCTTCAAGCTCGCTGTGCTGCGCCTGCAGTTCCTCAGCCTGTGCCTGAGTTTCTTCGAGGAAGTCCTGCAATCTTTTACGGTTTTGTGATACATGAACAGATACCCCGATATTATTAGCTATTCCGTTCAGAAAATCCAGCTGTAAAGGCGTGAATACATTCAGTGAGCCTAATTCTATCACACCTACGACTGCGCGGTCCCTCAAAATAGGCAGGGCAACAATATTTTTAGGTTTTGTATTTCCGGATGCATAGCTGATGGTCATTTCGTCATCAGGAATATCATTAAGCAGCATTTGTTTTCCGGATTTTACGGCCTGTCCGGCTAATCCCTCTCCTGGTTTCAGCACCTCTTTTCTCTGATCTTCCAGCAGCGCGTAACTTCCTGCAAGGTGCAGGAGGCGGTCTTCCTCAAGAAGGTAGAAAGCTGCAACCTGTGCCTCAGTATGCTGTATGATGTTCTCCAGTATGTCGTTTGCCAATGTACTGATAGTTTTTTCCCCTACCATCTTATCGTTCAGGCTTGCTATCCCCGTTTGCAGCCACTCTTTATCTGCAAGTAAGGAGAAGGAATACTGCAGCGATTCCGCCATTGCATTTAATGACCCTGCAAGGCTTCCAAGGCCGTCTTTGGTTTCTTCATCCAGCCTGATCTGATAATTGCCGCTTGAAATCTGACCTGCAATTCCCTGGATCACTTCAATCCGGTGGTCTATTTCATCGTTTTTATCCTGCAGGTCCTGCTGCAGTTTCACACGTGTATTAAAATCTGAGGATACTTTTCTATAGAAAAAGAAGGTAATGAGGATGGCAAGAAACGCAGCGAAGATGATCAGTGAAGGCGTATATCCAGCCAGCTTGTTCTGATCAGCTGTGCGTGTGGCCAGCAATGTTTTCTCTTCATTCTCCATGGCTTTGATCACCTTGCGGGCATCGTCCATATATTCCTTGCCTGTGAGCAGGTCGCCCACACTTACAGTTCCGCCGGCGCCTTTCAGTATAATGGTTTTTTCAATGATGTTCAGCCTGCTCTCTACGATCATCTTAAGCTTTTTGATGCTCTGCTGCTGAAAAGGGTTGTCTGATGTTTGTGCTTCTACATTGTCCAGAAGTACCACGGCCCTTGCTTTGGCACCCGTATAGGGTTGCAGGAAGAGTTTGTCGCCAGTCAGCAGGTAACCCCGCTGACCAGTTTCCGCATCTTTCAGCGTAGAGATGATTTCTTCCAGATTAGTGATCACCTGGTTACTGTGCGAAACCATCCTGGAACTTTTAACAAGGTTGGTGATACTGATATAAGAAGCAAGAGAGCTGATAAAAAGTAACAATAAAGATAGCCCAAGCCCTATACGCAGGTTATTTTTTAGAGTTTTTTGCATTTGAAAAATTATATATTATTAATCTGATTCAGTCATTGAAACGAGGGGGATATTGAAATAAAATTCCGATCCCTCTCCAAAAGTACTGTTTACGCCCACTGTTCCGCCGTGTCTTCTGATAATTTCTGCAGAAATATACAGGCCTATACCCAGTCCCTGGAAATGAATAGCTGTTTCCTCAACACGATAGAATTTGTCAAAAACATTTTTTTGCTGTTCAGGATGGATCCCTATTCCAAAATCCTTCACGGCAACGATCACGCGGTCGCCCTCAACTGCCACATTGATATGCACTTCAGTTGTTCCGGGCGCATATTTAATAGCATTCGTCAGAAAATTAACGATCACCTGCTCAATCCGCATTTCATCTGCAAAGACCTCCTGCGGAACAGTGCCGGTTTTAGTAATCCTGAATTCGGGGTTTGACTGGTGGATGATTTCGATAATGCTGTCAAGTAAAATATTGAGGTTGAAACTTTTCTTGTTGAACTTCAGTTTCCCGCTTTCTATCTTAGAGATATCGAGCAGATCGGCAATCAATTCATTCAGCTTATCCAACTGCAGCTGTGCTTTTTGTAGATGGCGCTTAACAGTGGGGATATCACCTTTATCTACACTTCTTTCGAGCAATTGCACATAACCCTTTACACTGGTTAGCGGCGTCTTCAGTTCATGGCTGGCAATACTGATAAACTCATCTTTCTTTCTTTCGGCTTTCTTTCTGAACTCTATTTCTTCCAGTAAAGCTTCCTGTATTTCGATCAGTTTTCTGCTCTGCTCATAAATCCTGTAAAAGGTTTTCACTTTCAGCAGCAGGATATTCATATCTACAGGCTTGGTGATATAATCGAGCCCCCCAGAAGAATAACCTTTAGTAATAAAGTTTAATCCTGTATTGGCGGCAGATAAGAATATAATTGCTGTTTCTTTTGCTTTGCTATACCCTGAAATTGCTTCGGCAACTTCAAAACCGTCCATACCGGGCATCTGCACATCCAGAATAATCAAAACGTAAGCATTTTTAAGCACTTTTTTTAGCGCTTCTTCACCTGAGGAAGCGGTATCGACTTCAAAATTATGTCTTTCGAGAACTTTTTTAAGAGAAATCAGATTCTCCGGTGTATCGTCTACTATTAGGATCATTATTTGGAATAAATAGGTGCTGTCAACATTAGCTGCGACTGGTTAAGCCTGTATAAATTTGGGCTAAAGTTATACAACTTTATAGAATAACCTGTTTTCAAAAGCGTTGCTGAGGAAATCATTAAAGTTTAGAACTATTAAAAGTATCACCCTGACTGATATCTCCCGTATCAAATCCCTTCTTAAACCAGTACACCCGCTGGGCAGAAGTTCCATGTGTAAATGCATCGGGAACAACTTCTCCCTGTGCCTGTTTTTGTAACTTGTCATCACCTATGGCATTAGCCGCATTCAGCGCTTCTTCAAGATCTCCCTCTTCAAGCTGGATATCCTTTGCCTTATTTGCCCATAGCCCGGCATAAAAATCTGCCTGCAGTTCCAGTTTTACTGATAATTTATTGTATTCGGTTTCGCTGAGCGATCCGCGGGCCTGCTGCATTTTGTCTGAAGTACCCAACAGATTTTGTACATGGTGTCCTACCTCATGTGCAATTACATAAGCCTGGGCAAAATCGCCACCAGCACCAAAACGGTCTTTAAGCTCTTTATAGAATTGTAAGTCGATATAAACTTTATGATCTGCCGGGCAGTAGAATGGTCCTACAGCAGAGTTTGCGTAGCCACAGCCTGATTCCTGACCGTCAGTAAATAATACAAGGGCGGGTTGTTCATACTGTTTGCCCATCTCCTCGAATTGTGCCTGCCATACACGGTCAGTCGATCCCAGCACATCAGCAACGAATTTCCCGCCTGCATCCTCTGGTGTGCCCTGTTTGACTGCCGTCTGTTCAGAATTGCCTGCAGGAAGCTGAGAAACAACCCCTGTAAGGTCTTTTCCAAAAAACATACCTACAATAACGATAAGAATACCGATGCCGCCGCCAACCATTTTTCCACCACCAGAGCTGCCTCGCGCATCTTCGATATTGTCACTACTCTTACCGAAAAACTTCATAAAATGTCCTTAATTTGATATAACAATTTTTAACGTCAATTGTTATACCAAATTCTCTCAATTTTATAAACTTATCCGAAAGCAATAAGTGCTGCTGAAATCCTTTTCCTGGTTTCTTCGGTTCCCAGTGTAGAAGCTATATCAAAAACAGCCGGACCAAATTTACCCCCAACAAGCATAATACGGAAAGGCAACATCAGTTCGCCAGGTTTTAAAGCATGTTCTGCTGCCATCTCCTTAAACTTTTCTTCCATCGCCGCTGCAGAGATGCCATCAGTCAGGACCGCAGCAAAAGCATTAAAATACGTTGCTTTTTCTTCGGTCCATTTCCCTTTTACCGAAGCAACATCATAGCTCGCAGGCAGTGCAAAAAAGTATTCGCTCTGCGTGATAAAATCAGTCAGCAAATTACATCTGTCCTTGATCAGGTCGATCACCTTCAGCGCGTAATCATCGTCATTCAATGTTATTCCTTTTGCCTCAAACTCATCTTTCACCGTCACCAGCAGGTCTTGTGCATCAGCACGTTTGATCCATTCGTGGTTATACCATTTGGCCTTCTCAAAATCAAATTTCGCTCCTGCCTTACTGATCCTGTCTACAGAAAATTTATCAATCAGCTCAGCCAGAGTGAAGATCTCCTGATCAGTACCGTCGTTCCATCCGAGCATAGCGAGCAGATTAACGAAGGCTCCGGGCATAAACCCAAGTTCCCTGAAACCTTTGGTCAGGTCGCCCGTTTTCGGGTCCGCCCAGTTTTGCGCATATACAGGAAATCCTAAGCGGTCTCCGTCACGTTTGCTCAGCTTACCGTTGCCATCAGGTTTCAGTATCAGCGGTAAATGTACCCAGTGCGGCATTTCATCGTCCCATCCCAGGTATCTCCATAACAGAATGTGGATCGGCGCCGAAGGCAGCCATTCCTCGCCCCTGAAAATATGACTGATCTCCATAGCCTTATCATCCACCACTACGGCAAGATGATAGGTTGGCATTCCATCAGCCTTTAAAAGCACTTTATCATCAATAAGGTTGGTGTCAAAACTTACATGTCCTCGGATCATGTCCATAAAAGAAACATGTTCATCTTCGGGGATTTTTATTCTGATCACATGGGGGGTGTTCTGCGCTAAAAGCGTGCTCACCTCATCTTCCGAAAGGGTAAGTGAGTTTCTCATCTGCATCCTCGAAGTCTGTCCGTATAAAAAATTAGGAACTTCCCTACGTTTGGCATCCAGTTCTTCAGAGGTATCAAAAGCATAGTATGCATTGCCGCTGGCAATCAGCTGTTCTGCATATTTTCTGTAAGAAGGTTTACGCTCACTCTGACGGTATGGGCCAAATTCGCCCCCCGCCACCGGGCTTTCGTCCGGATGGATACCACACCAGGCCAGGCAGGATTCGATGTATTCCTCGGCTCCGGAAACAAAACGGGTTTGATCTGTATCTTCAACACGTAAAATGAACGTGCCATTATGTTTTTTAGCAAACAAATAATTAAATAAAGCGGTGCGTACACCGCCTAAATGAAGGCCTCCTGTAGGGCTGGGGGCAAATCTTACTCTAACTTTCTTTTCCATATTCTGAACCACAAAGATATATTTTTTAAGCGCTTACCGTTCTATTGATGTCTTTTTGAATGGTATTTTGTAATTTGCCCAGCATAATCTATGAATCCCTACGAAAAAAAACGCCGCTGGAAGTTCTTCCTCTTAATTTTTGCAATTATAATTGGTACGGCATCTGTCATCTACAGTGATTTTTTTGTAAAAAAGATGCAGCGCGAAGAGCAGGTACAGTTTCAGCTATATGTAAAAGTAACGGAGCAATCGCTCGTGATGTATGATGACGACCGTTTTACCGACGTGATAGAAACGATCACTAAAAACACCAAACTCCCGGTAATCATGACCGACGGCGATGGGCTGATCAACTCTTACCAGGGACTTGATTCTACCAAGACGAATTATGATGTAGAGAAACAGAACAGGAAAACCTATGATCCCCAGTATTTTGAAAGGGAACTACGGAAAATGAAAATACAGCATCCGGGTACGCCTATTATCGGTCTGGACGGGAAAATCTGGCATATCTATCATAAGGATTCCTTTATCTTAACGCAGCTGCGGTATTTCCCCTACATACAGCTGGCAGTAATCGCCTTGTTCCTGCTCACAGCTTATGTAGCCTTCAGTTCAGCCAGAAGATCTGAACAGGATCAGGTATGGGTAGGTATGGCCAAAGAAACAGCCCACCAGCTGGGAACGCCTATTTCCTCATTGATGGCCTGGGTAGAACTGATGAAATCTCGCTTTGACGCAGAAGATGATCCGCTGATCGCAGAGATGGAAAATGACATCAAGAGACTTGAAGTGATTACCGACAGGTTCTCGAAAATCGGCTCTAAACCTGTTCTAGAAGACCATGTTGTATATACGGTGATTAGTAACTTCATTCAATACTTTCAGCTGCGTACATCAGACAAGGTCATCTTTACTATTACCGGAGACGATCAGGTACGTGCTTTGCTGAATGTACCATTGTTCGACTGGGTAACTGAAAACCTGCTGAAGAATGCGGCAAATGCCATTGAAAACGAAGGCAGTATTACCGTAAATATTATAGAACACCTTGCAAAAGAGGAAGTATTTATCGATATTACGGATACCGGAAAAGGGATTCCAAGGTCTAAGTTCGATGCTGTCTTCCAGCCGGGTTATACGACCAGGAAAAGAGGCTGGGGACTGGGATTATCACTTACCAAACGTATCGTAGAGAACTATCACAGCGGACAAATATTTGTAAAGGATTCAGAGCTCGGAAAAGGTACAACCTTCAGGATCATCCTAAAAAGCAGCATTACTTATGAACCCACTTCAACCTAAGCAATACGCCGATTACCCTTCACTTGTTAAAGGTGATGTACTTGAACTGCTGGAAAGACAGGCAACTGAATTTCCGGAATATCTGAACTCTATCGAACATAAGGCTGATTATTCTTATGCAGAAGGCAAATGGACATTGAAAGAGATGGCCGGACATATTATTGATACTGAAAGAATTCTTATTTACCGCTTAACAGCCATCATCCGTGCTGAGCAGAGCCCCCTGCCGGGTTTTGATGAGGATGACTATGTGCTTCAGGCACATTTCCCCGACCGCAGCCTGCTGAGTTTTGCTGAAGAGTTTAATTTGATGAGGAAGTCCAACCTGTACCTGTTCCGCTCTATCAATGAGGACGAACTTAACAGGACAGGGATTGCTTCAGGTAAGGAAATCAGTGCGCGCAGGCTTATCCTTACGATAGCGGGTCACTTGCTCCACCATATCAATATTATCCAGGAGAGATATTTATAATTTGCTCTCCAGCTGCTGGTCTAGCCATTTTTTCTCAATAATATAAGATACGATCAGACCCAGCCCGCCAAAGATCAGCACACAGCCAAAATATATGGCTGCAGCCTCATCCTCACCAAGTTTTGTGGCGATCACTGTGAATAAGGCAACCACTAAACCCAGGCCCAGCCCTACCAGTAACAATCCTATCTTTAAACTAAGGAAAGGCTTCGGGGCCGACTGGCCGTCATTTGGATTGATCCCCCGTTCAATCAATGCCATACGTTCTCTGTTCACCAGATACCGGATGCCGAAGATCATAGCGAATCCGGTTACGAAAAGGGTAATTGGGACTAAATATTCCATTTTTATTATATTTTACCGTTACTTATTCTGTTGTTTAAACTGCAGTTCTGGTACTATGACTACTTCACTTTTAAACAGGTTACAGAGAAAACATAATAATTTTTTACCCAAGTCAGAACAAATTCAGGAGGCTAAGGACAAAAAAGCTGCTAAATATATTTCCTGTACAGATTAAACAAAATCATAGTATCAGTCTGCGTCAGCACAGGTGTAATATCGGTTTGTACAAAGTGACGTTTAAAAGCGATAATCGCTGCGGGCAGGTTACTGATATCATATCCGATGATCCGCAAGGCAATAGCTACATCAAACTCTGGCGGCGGAATCTGCAAAACATCATCATACCATAATCCAAAGCCCTGTTCCGCAAGTTTTTTCCATGGAAATTTATTTGGATCTATTTTCCGTTTTGGTGCAATATCAGAATGCCCGATAAAACCCTGTACCGGAATATTGTATTTCTTCTTCAACGTAGTTAAAACAGCGATCAGACTGTTGATCTGTTCATCGCTGTAAGGCTCGTTCCCATTGTTATCCAATTCAATACCCAGTGAGCAGGAGTTAAGATCTGTCTCATTGCCCCATTTGGCTACACCCGCATGATTTGCCCGGAGGTAATCGTTTACCATATGAACTACCTTTCCGTCTCTGCCAATGACATAATGTGCACTGGTGCCTGTGGATTTAAGTGTAAACGTTCTGATGGTCTGGTCCGTGGAGGTCTGTGCTGTATGATGAATGATCACAAAGTTAGGCTTACGGATACCAAAGTTTACCGATCCGATAAAGAACTGCTGGTCCGGGGCAACCATCTCCGCATTCTGGGTTAAAGGCGGCATTTCTTTCAGCGTGTTTCCAAACACTTTGGCTTGTTCCTTGTAGACCTTATTTGTTGCAGCATATTTATTGGTACTGCAGGCAGCAAGGGCAAACAGGGGAATGCTCAGGAGTAAGCCGTTTTTCCAGTTGTGGAGTTGTTTCATTTGTTTAATATGATGTGTTTTTCATTGTTTACATCGAAGCCCTGATGCAGGGTGGAGAGCAGATAATTGTAGCGGTGAAATTACTAATATTTACATAAATGCAATCAAATAGCTAAACTTTATGCATGCCCTGTAATTTTTCCTAATTTAGTTGCGTTATAAAAAGCTAACATGAACAAATCGACTAAAGCAGCCCTGTTTTTTACGGGATGCTCCATTATCGCAGGTATGATATCCTGCAACAACAATTCAGAAACCAACAATACTAAAACAGCAAAACCTGCAGCAGTAAGAGACAGCCTGCCGGGATATGTCCATAGCAGGCTGGGCATTTATGAACCTGTTAAACTTACAACAAACCTTAACGCTCTCAGTGCTAATGATAGGAAAGTCCTTCCCCTGCTCATTCAGGCAGCACAAATTATGGACGAATTGTTCTGGAGACAAGCTTATCCTCAGCGGGACAGTCTGCTGGCGGTGGTTAAGGATGAAGATATAAGGAACTTTATAAAAATAAATTACGGACCATGGGACAGGCTCAATAATGACAAGCCATTTATAGCCGGCATCGGGCCAAAACCAGAAGGAGCCGCATTTTATCCTGCGGGAATGACCAAAGCCGATCTGGAAAATTCAACTCTGAAAGACAAATTTAACCAGTACTCCATCATTGAACGTGATACCACAGGTAAACTATCCCTGGTTCCTTACCATGTTTTATTTGCATCAGAGTTACAACAGGCTTCAGCATTGCTGAAACAAGCCGCTTTGCTGACGGAAGACGCAGGTTTCAAAAAATACCTGAACCTACGGGCAGATGCATTGGTGACCGACAACTATACCCCAAGTGATTACGCCTGGCTGGATATGAAAACCAATACGCTCGATATGATTATCGGGCCGATTGAGAATTATAACGACAAATTATTTAACGCAAGAACCTCTTTTGAGGCTTATGTACTGGTAAAGGACAAGGTCTGGAGCAAACGCCTGGAGAAATATGTGAAACTGCTTCCTGAATTACAGAAAGGATTGCCTGTAGCACAGAAATACAAGCAGGAGAAACCCGGTACAGATTCAGAATTAAACGCATACGATGTAGTCTACTATGCAGGAGACTGTAATGCCGGCTCAAAAACAATCGCAGTAAACCTGCCGAATGATGAGCTGATCCAGCAAAAAAAGGGGACGCGAAGATCGCAGTTAAAAAATACCATGAAGGCAAAGTTCGATAAAATCCTTTCGCCGATTGCCAATGAACTGATCGACAAAGATCAGCAGCAATACGTGGTTTTTGATGCTTTCTTTACAAATACAATGTTCCATGAAGTAGCACACGGACTGGGAATTAAAAAAACTATAACTGGAAAAGGTTTTGTAAGCGCAGCGCTCAAAGAGCAGTACAGCTGGCTTGAAGAAGGCAAAGCCGATGTACTTGGGCTTTACATGGTAACCGGCCTTCTGAAAAAAGGAGCGCTTTCAGGAGATATCAAAACGTACTACACCACATTTATGGCAGGCTTGCTGCGTTCTGTAAGATTTGGCGCCTCAGAGGCACACGGACAGGCAAACATGCAGTGCTTCAATTACTTTAAAGACAAAGGTGCTTTTGTAAGAACGGCAAACGGTACTTATCAAACTGACTACATAAAATTTGCAGCTGCGATGAACGGGCTGAGTAACCTGATTTTAACACTGCAGGGCAATGGGGATAAAGCTGCTGTAGAGAAAGTACAGAAAGAAAACGCAGTGATCAGCACCGAATTACAGGCTGATTTAGACAGACTGAGCAGAAAAAGAATCCCTGTAGATATCGTTTTCGAACAGGGGGCTGATGTATTAGGGGTAAAGTAATCTATGTATAAAAAAGGGTATCGTGTATCCCGGCTGCATGATTTTGCTGAAGCAAAACAATGTAAGGCCGGGATACACGATACCCTTTTTTATAAAACAGATCCAGGGGGTTGTCCAGGCAGGGCGCAAACCTAGCGTCCACGCAGGGCACATACAGGATCTAAGGACGCAGATCAAGCCCTTATTTCTTCGCTTTCGCCCAGGCGTCTTTCAAACCTACGGTCTGGTTAAACACCAGGTGGTCAGCGGTAGAATTCTTGTCCAGGCAGTAATAACCCTTACGAATAAACTGGTAACGTGAATTTAAATCTGCGTCCGCCAGGTAAGGTTCAATATAAGCCTCCTTAATTACCTTCATGCTTTCCGGATTCAGGTAATCCTTGAAATCACCTTCCTCGCTATCAGGAGATTCTACAGAAAATAAACGGTCATAAATTCTGATCTCAGCAGTTTTTGCGTGAGCAGTACTTACCCAGTGGATAGTCCCTTTTACATGGATTTCGCTGGTATCTTCGCCACTCTTGGATTCAGGGATATAAGTACAGTGAATCTCAGTTACATTTCCTTCAGCATCCTTTTTGAAATCCTCACACTTAACGATATAGGCGTTTTTAAGACGTACCAGTGCGCCCGGCGCAAGTCTGAACCATTTTTTTGCGGGTTCTTCCATAAAGTCTTCGCGTTCGATCCACAGTTCATTGCTGAAAGGAATTTCCCTTGTTCCACCTCTGTCTTCTGCTTCAGGATTATTCTCTCCGATCAGAATTTCTGACTGGCCTTCAGGATAGTTGGTGATGATCAGTTTAATAGGATCAAGCACAGCCATTACCCTGTTTGCTGTTTTGTTCAGGTGCTCACGCACGCAAAACTCCAGCAAGCTCAGTTCAATCAGGTTTTCTCTCTTGGCTATCCCGATGCGCTCACAGAATTCACGGATACTTTCAGGCGTATAACCTCTTCTGCGCAGTCCGCTGATGGTAGGCATCCGCGGGTCATTCCATCCATCAACCAGTCCTTCGTTTACCAGTTGCAGCAGCTTGCGCTTGCTCATCACGGTATAGGTAAGGTTCAGGCGGGCAAACTCATACTGATGAGAAGGGAAAATCCCCAGCTCAGCAATAAACCAGTCATATAATTCGCGGTGAGAAACATATTCCAGCGTACAGATCGAATGGGTGATTGCTTCAATACTATCACTTTGTCCGTGTGCAAAATCATACATCGGGTAGATGCACCATTTATTTCCGGTACGGTGGTGTTCTGCATGTTTAATCCTGTAGATGATCGGATCACGCATCAGCATGTTAGGGCTGGCCATGTCGATCTTCGCACGCAGGATACAGGTACCGTCTTCAAATTCGCCGGCTTTCATCCTGCTGAACAGGTCCAGGTTCTCTTCAATGCTGCGGTTTCTGTAAGGGCTGTCTTTACCGGCTTCTGTAGGCGTACCTTTTAGAGCGGCAATTTCATCGGCGGTGCCATTGTCAACATAAGCTGCACCTTTTTCAATCAGCTTAACGGCAAAATCATACAGTGTATCAAAATAGTCTGACGTATATAATTCGTTTTTCCATTCAAAGCCCAGCCATCTGATATCCTCCTGCTGGCTGTCTACATATTCAGTTTTTTCGGTTACAGGATTTGTATCATCAAATCTCAGGTTGGTATATCCGCCATATTTTTTGGTCAGCCCAAAATTTAAGCAAATCGCTTTAGCATGACCAATGTGTAAATACCCATTTGGTTCAGGTGGAAAACGGGTAACTAACTCCGTATATTTTCCGCTGTTTAAATCGTTTTCAATGATCTCTTCAATAAAGTTCAATGATCTTTCCTCACTCATAAAAACTGTAATTTTGTGCCCAAAGTTAATATAAAAGCGCTAATTTACTTACTTTTACGAAGGACTATCGGTATAATTTATGAGCAATACATTAAACAGGCCTATACGTGTTTTGGTAGCTAAAGTTGGTCTCGATGGGCACGATAGGGGCGCTAAGGTAGTTGCTACGTCGTTGCGGGATGCCGGTATGGAAGTGATCTATACCGGATTACGTCAAACACCGGAGATGGTCGTTAACACTGCTTTGCAGGAAGATGTAGACGCCATCGGTATCTCTATCTTATCCGGCGCCCACATGACCGTTTTCCCTAAGATTATTGCACTGATGAAGCAAAAGCAGCTTACCGATGTTCTATTGACCGGTGGAGGCATCATCCCCGAAAGTGATATTGCAAAACTCAAAGAAATTGGGGTGGGTGAACTGTTCGCTCCCGGCACTACGATGCTTACTATAGTTAACTATATCCGTAACTGGACGATTGAAAACAGAAACTTCTAACTATGACTTACCAGAATATATTGACAGAGATCAAAAACGGGATACTGTACCTGACGATCAACCGTGAAAAGAAATTGAATGCCCTGAATAAAGAGACGCTCACTGAACTGGCGGATGTGATTGCCTTTGTGCAGAACAGCAGGGAAGTAAAATGTGTACTTCTGACAGGGGCCGGAGAGAAAGCATTTGTAGCAGGGGCTGATATATCAGAATTTTCATCTTATACTGCTGAAGAGGGAGAGAATCTGGCAAGAAATGGCCAGTTTACAGTGTTTGATGCGATAGAAAATTCTTCTAAACCTTTTCTGGCAGCGATCAATGGCTTTGCCCTAGGGGGCGGATTGGAACTGGCGATGGCATGCCATATCCGGGTTGCGGCTGATACAGCAAGGATGGGACTGCCTGAAGTTACGCTGGGACTTATCCCAGGATATGGCGGGACGCAGCGTTTAACCCAGCTGATCGGTAAGGGAAGAGCAGCGGAGATGATCCTGACTGCAGATATGATTACAGCAGAAAAAGCAGAAAAAATTGGCCTGGTTAATTATGTTGTGCCTTTGCCAGACCTCACCGGCCGCTCGGAAGAGATCCTCAATAAGATTATGCTAAGGGCACCATTGGCAGTAGCCGCAGCAATCACAGCTGTAAATGCAGTTTATACTGAAGGAGTAAATGGCTTTGAAACAGAGATCCAGGAGTTTGGCAGGCGATTTGGTAACCAGGATTTTAAAGAGGGCGTTTCAGCGTTTTTGGAGAAGAGATCAGCACTGTTCAAAGGAATGTAACTAACTTGTTATTAATGGATTAATTTTAGCAGGGCTGTTTAACAGGCTGTTAACAAATTATTTACATCAATTACAGGGGAATAGCAATTTAAAACTGTAGAAAATATTTCCCATAAAAAATAATTCTTTATATTTATCATCGAATTAGTTTAGAATTGGTGCTATATATGAAAAGAATACTAATAATAGATGATGAAGTTAATATAGGCTTACTATTGTCGAAATTCTTAACCAGAAACGGATTTAGTGTAGATACTGCAACCAGTGGTGTTTCTGCCCATGAATACCTGGGCAAGGAGCATTACGATCTTGTATTGTGTGATTACAGGCTGGAAGATACTGATGGTAAGGAAATGCTGATCAAGATCAAGGAAAGTTATCCTCAAACGGGTGTAATTATCATTACAGGCTATTCAGATATCAAACTTGCTGTAGAGCTGATCAAATTAGGGGCATACGATTATATCACAAAACCCCTGTATCCTGATGAGATTCTCAATACCATAAATAAAGCTATTGATACCCAGGTTGCGTTAAATGATTCTGTTACAGAAACCGCAAGGGAAATACAAAAGATAAAGCCAGTAAAGCCTGTTTATAACCAGGTGGAGAACTTCGTTGCCGGGCAGAGTATTGCCTCAAAAGAACTGTTAAAACAGATTCAGCTTGTTGCACCAACTTCGTACAGCGTTATCCTTACAGGTGAAAGTGGTACCGGAAAAGAATCAGTGGCAAAGGCTATCCATTTGAACAGCCCTAGAAGGGATAATCCTTTTGTGGCAATGGATTGCGGGTCTTTAACCAAAGAACTGGCCGGAAGTGAATTCTTCGGACATGAAAAAGGCTCATTTACAGGCGCGCTGAATACCAAAATTGGTCACTTTGAAATGGCCAACGGTGGTACACTGTTCCTGGATGAGGTGGGAAACCTGTCCTACGAAATTCAGGCTGCCTTGTTAAGGACTGTGCAGGAAAGAAAGATCAAACGCATAGGAAGTACAAAAGAGATAGATCTGGATGTGAGGATTATTGTAGCAACCAACGAAAACCTTTCCAGTGCTATACAAAAAGGAAGGTTCAGGGAAGATTTGTACCATCGTTTCAATGAATTTTCAATCAACCTGCCGCCACTGAGCCAGCGTGGCAAGGATATTATGGTGTTTGCAAAAACCTTCCTTGACTTTGCAAATGAAGAACTGGGCAGAAATGTACAGGGATTTTCAAAGGATGTGGAAGAATGCTTTCTGACCTACAACTGGCCCGGAAACGTCAGGGAATTAAAAAACGTAGTGCGCAGGGCAACCTTACTTACTGAGACTGACGAAATTCAGCTGAAAGCACTGCCGCTGGAAATCTCTACAGATGCCAAGGTCACAGCCATTGAAAATACGATCCATAAAAACCACGAAAAATCAAGGGATCTGAAGAATGCTGCCTCCGAAGCAGAATACGAAGCTATCCTGAAAGTTTTAAGGGAAGTAAACTTTAATAAAACCAAAGCCGCTAAAATTCTGAATATTGACAGAAAAACACTTTACAATAAAATGAAGGCCATTAACCTGGATACCTAATCGCCTTTCCGGATGTCTCTTTTTACTTATAAACAGCGAAACACGATCAACCTGGTCATTATCATTGCCCTGGGATGTTTGATTGCGTATTCGCTGCAAGGGATATTTGGGTCAATCTTAAGTACGCTCGTGATGTTCACCATCATGCGGCCCGGATATATCTATCTGGTGGAGCAAAAAAAGCTCAATAAGAGCTTTACAGCCATTTTGTTGATACTTATTTCTATCGTAGTGATCATCCTGCCTTTTTACGCACTGAGCAGCATGGTGATCCAAAAGATCAATGAACTGCAAAATGATCATCTGTACTTCCAGCATATCCTGATCAAGTTAAAGCGGCTTGTTCCATTAGGTACGGATGCCCAGAACCTGCTGCAGGAAGGCTTAAAAAAAAGCGGAACCTGGGCAACGGAATTGTTTCCGTCGCTCATATCAGGCGCATTCAATATTATTTTGGGATTACTGCTGATGTACTTTTTGCTGTATTTTATGCTTGTTCAGCATGAGCAGTTTGAAGCCGCACTAGTTAAATATGCACCTTTCAGGGCGCAGAATGCGCAGCGCTTTGCCCTCGAGATGCGGAATACTACCTATGCCAATGTACTGGGGCAGGGATTTATTGCATTGGTACAGGGCTCCCTGGTGAGCATTTCTTTTTATGTGCTGGGTTATTCTGATCCGGTCTTCTGGGGGGTAATCACAACATTTATATCCTTTGTGCCTATTTTGGGGCCGCCAGTCATTTTTGTTCCGGCAGCACTGCTTCAGATTGCCGACGGGCATAATGCCGCAGGTTGGGGAATGCTTATCTTCGGCTTTGTCGTGATCATCAACATTGATAACGTCATCAGGTTTATGATTGCGAAGAGGGTAGGGAATATACACCCCATTATCACGGTGATTGGCGTGGTGATCGGAATCCCACTGTTCGGTATACTGGGGCTGGTTTTTGGGCCATTACTGCTGTCATATTTTATCCTGCTGATCAAAATATATGAAACCAGCGCCATGGCTTCTGAAAGATTGGAAAGAATCAAAACAATTTCTGAGGCTGAGGAGTTATAACAATCATCAGGGATATCAGATCATAATCTTATTGATACCTGTTTACGCTACAAAAATCATTATTAAACATAAAAATTAAAGTCATGAACGATAACTCAAAAGTATTAATTGGACTCTTAACTGGTTTAGCTGCAGGTGCGGCATTAGGATTATTGTTTGCTCCTGAAAAAGGAAGTGAAACACGTGACAGGCTGAGCCAGTCGCTGAAAGATCTGGGCGACACGATCAAAGACAGGGCTGCTGATGAAATCAACCACCTTGCCAGCCTGAAAGAAAAAGTAGTAAGCTCAGTAAAAAATAAACTGCAGGATTCTGAAGAGGAATTTGTTGACGATGTTGAGCACGCATAAGAGCGCAGCAACCAGTTAAACAAGAGGTACTAAATACGCTATAGATAAAGACAATGGAAGAAAAGAAAGAAAAGGATTTTCAGGATATACTTGCGGAAGCCAAGACCTACCTGGATACCCGGGTAGAATACACAAGGCTGTTCCTTGTTAAAAGGGGCTCAAAGCTCTTTGCTGACATGATTACGACCGCTATCGTAGCTATTTGTTTTACGCTGGCCTTTATTTTGGGCAGTGTGACGCTTGCACTGTTCCTTTCTACTCTTTTTGGAAGTTACACGGCCGGCTTTGGAAGTGTGGCATTGATTTATCTGATCCTGGCGGTTATTGTATTCGTCACCAAAGATAACTTTATTGAAAAGGCGATAGTGAACTTTATCATCAGGAAGTATTTTAAAAAATTAGAGGAGGACGAAGACGATGAGCAAAAAGTATAATATCAATAACCTGCATGATCTGAATATCAGGTTAACCAGCCTCAAGGTTGATTACAAAATTCAGGAGACGATGCTGAAGAATGACGCGAAAGTTTACGTTACCCAGTTTACTCCGGGTAATCTGCTCAAAAAGTATGCAACACCTTCAACGTTTTTAAAGGCTGATGATAAATTGAACATCAGCAGTAAGCTGATGTCTTTCCTGTTGCCGGTATTGATGAACAGTACATTGTTCAGGGGCTCCGGGTTTATTACCAAAACCCTGGTTGGACTTGCTACCAGTAAATTTGGAAAAACACTCGATGCTGAGCACCTGACAGGCGTGTTCAATACTGTTAAAGGTCTTTTTAAAAAAAAGTCTAAGCTGAAATCTCCCGCTTTTGCGGATTATGGGATTCCGCCAGACAGCGAAACTTATTAATAAAAAAACGCAATAGACATTTTATTATGTTTAAACAGAGTGCAGTAGCGATAAACTACTGCACTTTTTTTATGTCTTATAAACTGCTTTTGATCTTAAGTTCCTTCAATTGTTTTTCATCAATTGTAGAAGGGCTGTCGATCATGACATCTCTGCCTGAGTTATTCTTAGGGAAAGCGATCACGTCACGGATACTTTCCAGACCAGCGAAGATCGAACAAAGCCTGTCGAAACCAAAGGCGATCCCGCCATGCGGTGGGGCACCAAATTCAAAAGCATCCATCAGGAAGCCAAATTGTTTCTGTGCTTCTTCTGCAGAAAAACCAAGGTGTTTAAACATCAGCGCCTGCAGCGTCCTGTCATGGATACGGATAGATCCGCCACCAATTTCAGTTCCGTTAACAACCATATCGTACGCGTTCGCCCTAACTTCTCCCGGATCGGTATCCAGTAAAGCGATATCTTCTGGTTTAGGAGAAGTAAATGGGTGGTGCATAGCATGGTAACGTTCAGATTCCTCATCCCATTCCAGCAGTGGGAAATCAAGCACCCAGAGGGCACTGAAAACGTTTTTATCACGAAGGCCAAGTCTGCTTCCCATTTCTAAACGGAGCTCGCTTAACTGCTTGCGTACTTTATCTTTCACACCTGCCATGATCAGCATTAAATCGCCGGGCTGTGTTTCCATTGCCTCAGACCATTTCTTTAGATCAGCTTCGCTATAGAATTTGTCTACCGAAGATTTAATTGTTCCATCTTCATTATGTCTTGCGTAAATCAGGCCTGTAGCGCCGATCTGAGGACGTTTAATAAAGTCGGTCAGTTCATCCATCTGCTTACGCGTATAATGCGCACAGCCCTTTGCATTGATGCCAATTACAAGTTCTGCATTGTCAAATACCGGGAAGTTATTTCCCTTGGTCTGCTCATTTAACTCTACAAAGCGCATTTCGAAACGGGTATCCGGTTTATCAGAACCATACCAGCGCATTGCATCAGCATACTGCATTCTTGGAACTTCCGGCAAATCAAAGTTTTTAACCTCTTTAAAAAGTGTCCTGATCAGGCCTTCGAAAGTATTCAGGATATCTTCCTGTTCAATGAACGACATTTCGCAGTCAATCTGCGTAAATTCAGGCTGTCTGTCTGCACGCAGGTCTTCATCCCTGAAACACTTAACAATCTGGAAGTACCTGTCAAAGCCAGACACCATCAGCAGCTGTTTAAAGGTCTGAGGAGATTGCGGAAGGGCATAAAATTCACCAGCATTCATACGGCTTGGTACCACAAAGTCCCTTGCACCTTCCGGAGTTGATTTGATCAGCACCGGGGTTTCCACTTCAATGAAGTCCAGCGCATCAAGATACCTTCTTACAGACTGGGCCATCCTGTGGCGTAAAACCATATTGTTTCTTACCGGGTTTCTTCTCAGGTCCAGGTAACGGTATTTCATACGTAAATCATCACCGCCGTCAGTTTCGTCGTCGATCAGGAACGGAGGGATTTTGGAAGCATTTAATATTTCGAGAGCAGTGATTTTGATTTCCACTTCTCCGGTTGGCATTTTCAGGTTTTTATTGGAACGTTCAACAACCAGTCCGCTTGCTTTAATTACAAATTCGCGTCCCAAACTACGGGCAGCTTCGCACAGCTCACGGTTGTCATCCATATTAAATACCAATTGGGTGATGCCATAACGGTCACGGATGTCAATAAAAGTCATTCCTCCCAAGTCTCTGGATTTCTGCACCCAACCGCACAGAATTACGTTTTCGCCTAAATTATCTAAAGTCAGCGCTCCGCAAGTTGTTGTTCTTAACATTATTCAATAGAATTAAGCCGCAAAAATATTCATTTTGAGCCATATATTTCAGAGGTTATTGATTTAGCATGTTATATTCAAAAGTTTTTTGCCATGAATGCAACGTTTCTAAAAAGCCTGCGTCACTTATACCGAATACGAAAACATTGGAAGCAGTATACATAGATAAGAACATTGATCTGGTTAATGGTTGCCGTAACGGAAACCGTAAAGCACAATTTGAATTATACAAGTTGTATGAGAAAGCTATGTACAGTGCAGCCCTTAGGATCGTTAACCATGAGGCCGAAGCCGAGGATGTTCTGCAGGAGGCATTTATGGATGCTTTTACCCGCATAGGTGATTTCAGGGGAGATACCACTTTTGGGCTTTGGTTAAAGCAGATCATCATCAATAAATCCATCAACTGCCTGAGAAAGAGAAGGGCAGAATTTGTGAGTATTGACGGGATGGAAATCGCGGAAGCGAAAACAGATGATCATGAAGAACTGCAATGGAAGGTAGAAGAGGTGAAGGCCGCAGTAAGGCGTTTGCCAGACGGATACAGGGTAGTACTCACCTTATATCTGTTTGAAGGGTATGACCATGAAGAGATTTCGCATATACTGAAGATCTCTGAAGTGACTTCCCGCTCACAGCTGATGCGTGCAAAAGTGAAATTAAAAAATATGTTAGAAAAGACAGGAGAAAGAGATGAACACACAAATTGAAGATTTTATTAAGGAACACAAAAAAGAATTTGATACCGACCAGCCCTCAGTAAACCTGTGGGACAGGATTGAGAAGGAGCTTGCCGAAAAAAAACCAACAAAGAGATTTAATATCCGGTTATGGATGAGTATTGCCGCTTCGGCAATCGTTTTACTGACCATTACGTTTTTCTTTGTTTCCCCGCTGAAGAAGAATAAAATGAGTATTGCTGATGTAAGCCCTGCTTATGCCAACAGGCAGGTGAAATTTGCCAGCATGATCGAAGAAAAAAGGGACAGCCTGCAAATCTTTGCTGAAGCAAGTCCGGAGTTGTATAAAAAGTTTAGCACTGATCTTCAAACACTGAGTCTTGCCTATGACAGCCTCAGGAGACAATTACCAACAAGTCCCAACCAGAAACTGATCGTAAAGGCCATGGTCAAAAACCTGGAAACGCAATTGCAGCTGGTTAGTCAGCAGCTATCAATTATTGTAGAAGTAAGCGAGTTTAAAAAGGAAAACAGAATATGAACAAATTAACGATATGGGGCGCTTTACTACTTTCAGCAGCGTTTACTCCCGCACTCTCACAGGAACTTCAGAAACCGGAAATACCGGCACATACGGATTATGCGGTAAACACAGTTACAACAACTGATCAGCATCCGGAAAGCACGAATGGCAATCAGGAGAGGGATGATGCAGTACGTGTACGAACCCTCAGCAAAACCTTTCCTGCAGACAGATCTGATAAGGTAATGCTCAGCAATCAATATGGTTCGATGCTGATTAAGGTTTGGGACAGGAGAGAGGTGAAAGTGGATGTAACTGTAAAAGCCTATAGCAATAACGAGAAAGAAGCACAAAGCCTGATTGAGGAGGTGAGCATCGACGCTAATAAGTCGGGAGATATGATTTCCTGTAAAACGAACATAGAAAACGGTTCCAGGTGGTATAAAATGAACAACAAAAGAAGAGAAGTAAGAGTCGATTATGTGGTTTATCTTCCTGCGGCAAATGCGCTGAGCCTTTCCCAGCAATATGGCAGTGTGAATATTGCCGACTTTTCAGGCCCCATTAACGCAAAGGTGCAGTATGGAGATTTCATCGCAGGGAACCTGGCAAACGAAAATAATATGATTTCTGTGCAGTATGGCAAAACCAACATTCAGGAACTGAATAAAGCCAGCATCAAACAGCAATACGGTTCCGGCTTAACCATCGGAACCGCGGGGACACTTGATCTCAACGCCCAGTATGCAGGTGTAAACATTACTACTATCAGGGGAGATGCGACGATCAGACAGCAATATGGTTCAGGATTAAAGGTAGGATCGGTGAATAACCTCGATCTGGATGCACAGTATGCCAATGTCAACATCAGTATGGTTAAAGGTAACGCGACTATCAGACAGCAGTATAACGCACTAATGCTTGGCTCCGTGGGTAGGCTTATGCTCAGGTCGCAGTATACTGGTGTCAATATAGGTACATTAAGAGGCGATGCAAATTTTAAAATGAGCTACAATAACTTTACCGTTGCAGATATCACTTCGGGCTGTAAGCGTTTAGTCATTGATGCTGATTATGTAGACCTGAGCCTCAACTTCGGAGATTCGTTTAATGGCGACTTTAACCTGCAGAAAAGTTACGGAAGCTTTAAATACGATAATAATGTGAGGGTAAGCAATTCAAACGAAAATGAGGACAGAAATTCTACTACCAAACGTTACACCGGTAAAATAGGAAATGGCGGCGGTTCTACGGTACAGATCGAAACAGCCTATGGCTCTGTGACATTTAAATAAATGCATTTAAACTATATAGAGGAAAGCCTGCTGAATTTCAGCAGGCTTTTTTTATATTAGTAAGTACACAAATTTAACCTATGGAATTCTTTACAACTCCAGAAGCGTGGATATCACTGCTGACACTTACCCTTTTAGAGATTGTCCTGGGTATTGATAACATCGTCTTTATTTCCATACTCTCGGGCAAGCTTCCAGCAGATCAGCAGAAGAAGGCAAGAAAGCTTGGCCTGGGCCTGGCAATGATTACCAGAGTCTTATTGCTGCTATCGCTAAGCTGGGTAATGAGCCTCACCTCACCTCTGTTTAATTTAGGTGAATGGGTAAGCCTCGACAATAAGGAATGGCTGGAAAAGCTGGCCATCTCGGGTCGTGATCTGATCCTGCTTTCAGGTGGAATGTTCCTGATCTACAAAAGTACACATGAGATCCACTTAAAGCTCGAAGGGGAAGAAGATGAAGAAGGCAATGTGAAAGTGCATTCCTTTGTAGGGGTAATCGTGCAGATTCTTGTGCTGGATATTGTTTTCTCACTGGATTCTGTCATCACGGCAATCGGTATGGCAGAACATGTGGAGGTGATGATCGCTGCGGTAATTATTGCTGTGCTCATCATGATGGTCTCTGCTGACACCATCAGTGGATTTGTGAACAATCACCCTACGGTGAAAATGCTTGCCCTTTCCTTTCTGTTACTGATTGGTGTTTCACTTTTTGCGGAGGGGCTCGACCAACATATTCCCAAGGGATATATCTATTTTGCAATGGCATTCTCAGTGCTGGTTGAGGTGCTCAACCTCAGGATGAAAAAGAAAACCGGAAAACCTTTAGCCTTAAGGAACAAGGCAGGAGACAAAAAGGCTTAAGGTTTTAAATTCGCGATTTGTTTGAGGGAGTCAATTACTAAAAGTATTTTTGAGCCCTTTACAAATCTTAAAAGCACAGCGAATATGATCACTTTTTTTGAAGCCTCTCTGGCAGAGCTTTCTATCCATGGAATAGGCAATAAAGCACAGGATGAATTCTATGTTTTATCTGAAGCTTCCATGCATATCCAGGACGAGCTGCTGAAAAACCTGCTGATCCAGTATTTCCTCAGCCCTTATGAAAGAGTAAATGAGATTTTCCGTTTTACGCATCCCAATGACAACCTGAAACTAAATGAGGTTTATCATTTCATCAAACAGGTGTTTGAAGACGGCGGCAAGTTTCACGAAAACAGTATCCAGCTGGCCAAATACCTCTACGATATCTCTACTCATCCCAAAATAAAGGCCGGAGAATTATATGTGGCATATTTTGAAAATGTACAGATCGAAGGCGAACTGCATGATGCAATTGGCATCTTTAAATCCGAAACCAAAGAAACCTATCTGAAGGTTTATCCGGAACAGGCAGGTTTTACACTGAGCTATGAAGAAGAAGCCATCAATATCAATAAACTGGATAAGGGCTGCCTGATTTTCAATACAGAAAATGAAGAAGGGTATAAGGTGGCCGTAATCGATCAGACCAACCGCAGTGCGGAGGCCGTATACTGGAAAGATGAGTTTCTTAAATTAAAAGTGAGAAACGATAATTACAACCAGACCAGCAATGTAATGGGGGTATACAAGAATTTTGTGACAGAAAAACTGGACCAGGAATATGATATCAGCAAAGCTGATAAAATTGACCTGCTGAATAAATCCATGAAGTATTTCAAAGAGAAGGAAAGCTTTGACCTGGATGAATTTTCCAATGAGGTAATTGGTAATAAAGAAGGTATTGAGTCATTCAGGAACTTCAAAAAATCCTACGAGGAGGAGTTTGATACCGAGATTGCCGATACTTTTGATATCTCCGGAGCTGCGGTTAAAAAGCAGGCCAGGGTGTTTAAAAGCGTGCTAAAGCTGGATAAAAACTTCCATATCTACATTCACGGCAATAAGGAACTGATCGAAAAAGGTTTTGATGATGATAAATCGATGAACTACTATAAGGTATATTTTAAAGAAGAAGAATAAGCTAAAGGATATATTCTTTGTGGATCGGCTTCACCGGTTTCGGAATATCCACCTCACCGATCATCTGCAGCAGGTTGATCTCTATGGTCCGGGTAATCTGGTTCAGCGGTATTGCCGATGAGTTGTTCTCAAAGGGGTCTACAAGGCTCATTCCGTTGATTTGGGTGGATACATATACAAATCCTACCAGCCAGCCCAGGAAAATGGACCAGAGGCCTGCATACTGGCTGATTACCAAAGTCAGTGAAACCACAAATAACCAGATGAACACCTTTGTGAAATAGTTATAGGTGGTTGGGAATATGGTATTTTTGATACGTTCAGACATGCCCATTTCATCCGTGAATTTTACCAGCAGCTGGTTCATCTCCATGAAACGAAAACCATCTATGGAGCCTTTTTCGCTCAGCACCTGCAGGTCATTCGACTGAAGCGTAAGGATCGCATTGGGAATATTGGTATGGGAGCTGATCTCCTGCAAATCTTTTTCACTCAGGTATTTGTGATAGTTTTCATCCACTGCGCTCCTGAGGTTTGCCTTTAAAGCATACAAGAAAGCAATCTGGCGGCGTACCAGGCTATCCTTTAACACTTTGTAATGCTGTTCATCCATACCGGATGAAGGAATGTAGGACACCACACATCTTGCCCATGAACGGGAGTCATTGACCAGCGCACCCCAGATTTTCCGGGCTTCCCACCATCTGTCGTACGACTGGTTATTGTTAAAACCAATAAAGAAGGCGATAGCAGTACCTAAAACAGTAGGGATAATGGTAGGCAGCTCAAAATGATGTTTGATTAAAAACTCTCTTGCCAGGAAAGCTCCTGTGCAGGAAATGATCATAATGATATCAATCTGCCATGTATTTCTGAGGATACGGCTAAGTCTTATGTTTTGAACAATGAGCATCTATTAGTATTTCGGTGACGTAATTTACAATATATCCTACAAATAAATACCTGAATTGTTTGTTTTTGCGTATTCCCGAACGTTTTAGCGCGCTACAGTACCCTGATCAGCAGTCCCTTCAGATATTCACCTTCGGGAAATGAAATTCTTACAGGATGATCTTCCGGCTGATGGAACTGTTTGATTATCTGTACTTCCTTACCTGCATCAAGTGCAGCCCAGGCAATGATCTGTTTGAATGTTTCCATGTCTACAGCTCCGGAGCAGGAGTAAGTTGCCATAATTCCACCAGGGTTAAGCAGGAGCATCCCTAAGCGGTTCAGATCCTTGTATGCCCGGGCAGCCCTGTCCAACGCAGATCTCGAAGGTGCATATTTTGGCGGGTCAAGGATGATCACATCGAACTTCTTGTCTTCTTCCTTGAATGCGCGCAACTGCTTGTTCACATCCGATTGTATGCTGATTTGCTGCTCTTCTGTGAAGCCGTTCAGTTCCAGGTTGTGTTTGAGGGTTTCTATTGCCAGGGCTGAGCTGTCCACACTGGTTACATGTGTTGCACCGTTCTTCAAACTGTTTAATGTAAATCCTCCGCTGTAGCAAAAGCAGTCGAGCACCTTCCTGTCCCTGGTATAGGCTGCAAGGATTTCCCTGTTATCACGCTGATCGCAGTAGAAGCCCGATTTTTGTCCGTCTGCAATATTGATATGATACCTTACGCCATTCTCTTTCACCTCGATAAATTCCGGAGGTGTTTCTCCCCAAAGCAGTCCCTGTGAAAGCTCCAGGTTTTCATGGGTACGTGCTGTAGCATCACTTTTATCAAATATCCCTGCGGGGTTCAGTTCCGTTCTTAGGATATCAATGATATCTGCTTTGACATTTTCTATACCTGCACTAAGGATCTGTAAGGAAAGAAAATCGGCGTATTTGTCCACAATCAGCCCTGGAAGATAATCAGATTCGCTGAAGACCAGCCGGCAGGTATTGGTGTCTTCATTTTGCAGCACATGCGCCCTGGCAGCGATAGACTGTACAAGTTTACTCTGGTACCAATTTTTGTCGATAACCTTCTCTTCATCCCATTCCATCATCCTCACAGCAACCCTGGATTCATTGTTATAATACCCATAGGCCAGGAAAGATTTGTCAGCCGCAAAAACTTTTACAACTTCGCCATTCAGGGGAGCCCCTTTAACTTTATCTATTGCTCCCGAAAATATCCATGGGTGTCTTTGTATAGCGGCTTTTTCCTTGCCCTTTTTTAGTATTACATCAATCATTCTGCAAAGGTAGTAAAAAGCAATAGGCTGGAAAACGCATTTTATATGACTAAGATTTGTAATTTTATCAAAATTGAGAATGTCAAAATATGGAAACAATCAGCTGGGGCGATTTTGAAAAAGTAGAGTTACGCGCAGGCACCATACTTGAAGTACTGGATTTTCCTGAAGCAAGAAAGCCTGCCTATAAAGTAAAAGTGGATTTTGGCGAATACGGTGTAAGAATGAGCAGTGCGCAGATTACTGCCCTGTATACGAAAGAGGAGCTTGTCGGGCAGCAAATTGTTGGGGTAACCAATTTTCCGAAAAAGCAGATCGGCAAATTTATGTCTGAGTTCCTGGTAACCGGCTTCGCGGATGAAAACGGAGATATTATACTGACCACGCTGAATGGCAAAGTACCAAACGGCAGTAAAATGATGTAAATGACTTACTATAATTTTTCGGACGTAAAGGATCAGGTGCAAGAAGATGAGCACTATATGCTTCTGGCATTGCAGGAAGCACAGAAGGCTTTTGAAAGTGAAGAAATTCCGATCGGTGCTGTGATCGTCTGCAAAAACAGGATCGTTGGGCGCGGGCATAACCTTACAGAGCAGCTGAACGATGTAACAGCCCATGCAGAAATGCAGGCCTTTACCGCCGCGAGTCAGACACTCGGGGGAAAATACCTGAAAGAATGTACACTGTACGTTACTGTAGAACCATGTGTGATGTGTGCAGGTGCCGCCTACTGGACGCAGATCGGCCGGGTGGTATATGGTGCAACCGAACCAAAACGGGGCTTTACGAGTAAAGGGAATAACTTACTCCATCCCAAAACTTTATTGAAGGGCGGGGTAATGGCCGCAGAGTGCGGGCAGCTGATGACACGGTTTTTTGAAACCAAAAGGGGTTAATTTGACAAACTATTGAACAAAACTATCCCCCGAGTGTTATCTTTGTTGAAGAATAAATTTTAAACTTAAAAATATAATAATATGGCTTTTGAATTACCTGCGTTACCTTACGCAACAGATGCACTAGAACCGCATATCGATAAAACAACCATGGAAATTCACCATGACAAACATCACCAGGCTTACGTTACCAACCTGAACAAAGCTTTAGAAGGTAAACCTGAAGCTACTCACAGTATAGAGGATATCGTTAAAAACATCTCAAAATTCCCGGCAGCAGTAAGAAATAATGGCGGCGGTCACTACAATCACTCATTGTTCTGGGAAGTTTTAGGTCACGGTAAAGGTGGTGAGCCAACAGGTGAACTGGCTGAAGCGATCAAAGCTGCTTTTGGTTCTTTTGCTGATTTCAAAACTAAATTTGCTGAAGCAGGTACTACACGTTTCGGTTCGGGTTGGGCTTGGTTAAGCGTTGGTGCTGACCATAAATTAGTAGTTTCTTCTACGCCTAACCAGGATAATCCATTAATGGATGTTGCTGAAGTTAAAGGCACGCCAATTTTGGGTATGGATGTTTGGGAACATGCTTACTATTTAAAATATCAAAATAAACGTCCTGATTATATTGCAGCATTCTGGAATGTTGTAAACTGGGATGCAGTTGCTGAGCGCTTCAAAAAAGCACAAGGGTAATTTCAAAAAAGGTGATACACAGTATCACCTTTTTTCTTTTCTATATTCCTACCACATCTTTCTTTTTCTTCTGCTTCATGGCCTTCGGTATTACTGCCAGGATCTCTTCCTTAAATGCCGTCAGCATCCTTTTCTTGATATAGTTTTTATGTGTTGCCAGGCTAATCTCACGTACCGGTTCGGGAGACTTGAAATTACGTACCTTGCTCAATTGTTTTGGCGTGAGGTCTACCAGAGCCAGTTCAGGCAATAAAGTAGCACCATTATTCATATCTACCATGCGGATCAGTGTTTCTACACTCCCTGTATTATACGTTAAACCCTGAAGGCGGTTGTCTTTTGTGCTTCTGCAGATGTTCAGTACCTGTGAGCGCATGCAGTGCCCTTCATTTAAAAGCCAGATATTTTCATCTTCGAGATCGTTGGCATCAATGTTCTTTTTCCTGAAAAGTTTACTGTTTTTGCTGATATAGGTAACGAAGGTTTCATAGTACAGCGGGATTTCAGTGATCGAGTTGTCTGCCAGGGGCGTAGCCAGAATACCGCAGTCCAGCACACCGGTTTTGAGGTGGTGGATGATATCTTCGGTGGTATACTCCCAGATCAGCAGTTTGAGATCGGGGTACTTCTCCATCATACAAGCAATCACTTGTGGTAAAAGGTAGGGGGCAACGGTGGGGATAATCCCAACTTTGAGTTCGCCAACGATATCCTGCTGCTGGCTGCTGATGATCTCTTTGATCTTCTGGCTCTCCTGAAGGACCCGCCGGGCCTGCTCAATGATTTGAGAACCAATTTCGGTGGGGATTACGGGCTGCTTGCTTCTGTCAAATATTTTCACATTCAACATCTCTTCAAGCTTTTGGATCTGCATGCTTAAGGTAGGCTGTGTCACAAAACATTTATCAGCGGCGCCGACAAAGCTTCTGTAGGTGTCTACAGCTACGATATATTCCAGTTGAACTAAAGTCATATAGCTAAAATTTATTCTCTTTTGCAAAGATATAAACTTTAGCTATTGACTTATGTGTTATTTAAACGTATTTGGCCAGGAAATCATCGTATGCCAGCTGGATACCTTCTTCCAGATCGATCTGGTGTTTCCATCCCAGTCCGTGCAGTTTTGATACATCCATCAGTTTGCGTGGAGTACCGTCCGGTTTAGTGCTGTCAAAATTAAGTTCGCCTTCATAACCTACTACCTTTTTAATCAGCAGGGCAAGATCTTTAATGGTCAGATCTACACCGGTACCAATATTGATCAGGTTAGGCTCATTATAGCTTTCCATGAGGAAGTAACAGGCATCTGCAAGATCGTCTGCAAACAGGAACTCCCGCATTGGCGATCCCGATCCCCATACAACTACTTCAGGTGATGAATTTACTTTTGCCTCATGGAACTTGCGGATCAGTGCCGGAAGAACGTGTGAGTTCTGAGGATGGTAATTGTCATTGTACCCGTAAAGGTTGGTAGGCATTACGGAAATATAATTAGAACCGTACTGGGCACGGTAAGCATCGCACATTTTAATTCCAGCGATTTTAGCGATTGCATAAGGCTCATTGGTTTCTTCAAGCAGGCCGGTTAAAAGATAATCCTCTTTTAAAGGCTGTGGTGCTAATTTAGGATAGATACAGCTGGAACCCAGGAACATTAACTTTTTAACGTCGTTTTTGTAGGCCTGATGAATTACGTTGTTCTGAATAGCCAGGTTTTCATAAAGAAAATCTGCCCTGTAAGTATTGTTGGCAACGATACCTCCTACTTTTGCTGCGGCTAAGAAAACATAGTCAGGTTTTTCGAGCTCAAAAAAGGCCGTTACAGCCTGCTGGTCCCGCAAATCCAGTTCAGCGGAAGTTCTGGTGATGATGTTTGAATACCCTTCTTTAACTAATTTGCGGTATATGGCTGATCCTACCATACCGCGGTGTCCTGCGATGTAAATTTTTGCGCTTTTTTCCAAGGTGTTTTTTTTTAAAGGTGTCTACAGATTATGTCGTAAATATAATTATTTTTATCTGTTACATTATACAGCCTTCAACGTTTTTGAGTTAGAAACCTGTATAAGTAAGAGAAGATTTAATCGTAGTTTTGCATAAAAAACAACAGTGGGTAAAGATAAGTTAAGGAAATTTGCCGAAATAGATACCTTTCATAATGTTTATCAGATGGAAGAAGGAAAAGATTTGAAGGGCAGATGGGCGTCAGCCCATTTTAAAAATAACAATCCGGTCGTACTCGAGCTGGCTTGTGGTAAAGGAGAATACGCAGTGAATATGGCTAAGTTTTTTCCTGAAAAAAACTTTATAGGCATAGATTTAAAAGGTAACCGGATCTGGAGAGGTGCCAGAACCGGCGTTGATGAGAACATCAGTAACCTCGCTTTCCTCAGGATCCAGATCGAAGATATTGTGGAGTATTTTGGAAAAGATGAGGTGGATGAAATATGGATCACCTTTCCTGATCCCCAGCCGCAGGACAGCAGGGAAAAGAAACGCCTTACCTTTCCCGCTTTCCTGAATAAATACAAAAACTTCTTAAAGCCCGGAGGGAAAATTAATCTCAAAACAGATAACGACGGACTGTACGCCTATACGGCTGAGGTGGTGGAACAGGAAAAACTGATTTGTCATAAAAGCACCGGCGAGTTGTACCAGTCGGAATTTTATGATGATGTGCTGAAGATCAAGACACACTATGAACGTATCTATTTAAAGCAGGACAAGAATATCAATTATATACAATTCTCTTTTGAATAATGGAGCAGTCGTTTTATGACCAGGTTTATGAAATCGTTAAACTCATCCCAAAAGGAAGGGTAACTTCATACGTGGCCATTGCCAGGAGCCTTGGCGCAGCGAAATCTTCGAGAATGGTGGGATATGCGATGAACAACGCACATGGGATGCATCCTCCGGTGCCTGCACACCGTGTAGTGAATGCCAAAGGACTGCTCACAGGGCGTTTCCATTTCTCTCCGCCAGAACTGATGGAACAACTGCTGCAGAATGAAGGTGTAGAAGTGGAGGATGGCCAGGTCAAAAACTTTAAAACATATTTCTGGGATCCTGCAGAGGAACTGTAACCATCAGTAAAGTGAGAAAATCAGGATTAATCTTTAATCATTATGGGAACTGAGATCAGGAGATGCAGCTGGTGCGGAAACGATCCGCTGTATATAAAGTATCATGACGAAGAATGGGGCAAACCCGTTCGGGATGACCATATTTTATTTGAATTTCTGATTCTTGAAGGTGCCCAGGCGGGATTAAGCTGGATTACCATTCTCCGCAGGCGTGAGGGATACAGACAGGCTTTTGCTGGTTTTGATGTAAAGAAGGTAGCTGCATTTAATGCGGATGATGTGGGGCGGCTTATGAACGATCAGAAGATCATCAGAAACAGGCTGAAGATCAATTCTGCTATCAGCAATGCTAAGCTCTTTATCGGGATCCAGAAAGAATTCGGCTCCTTTGCCGATTATATCTGGGGATTTATGCCAGGCAAAGAGCCACTTGGCAACAAGGTTAGGACTATGGCAGATCTGCCGGCAAGAACTGAAATATCTGATGCGATCAGTAAGGATATGAAGAAAAGAGGGTTTAAGTTTTTCGGAACAACCATCTGTTACGCCCATATGCAGGCAACCGGCATGGTAAATGATCATATTGAGGGTTGTATAGCAAAGTAGCGATGATCAAAACATTCGTCATGTTTCTTTGGTACACCAAATGGCCCTGGATAAATTCGGACCCGGGCAAGCAGAAAGAACCTCTTCTCACCATGGCGAAGCTCACGATCGTCTGCCTGTTGGTGGGTTATCTGGCAGGGTCTTTTTCGCAGATGCTGATCCACCAGAAGCTGATCCCTGATCCCGGGCCAACCATTCTGGACTACAATGATGTTTCATGGTTCCATTTTTTTATGGGAGCAGTACTGCTGGCACCAATCCTCGAAGAGTTGATCTTCAGGGCGCAGCTGAAACGCTTTTCAGGGATGCTGCTGTTTGTATCACTGATTTTTGGTGCACTGCTCAGTGCCATTGTAAAAACTTACTGGGCATTACTGATCAGTCCACTCATATTCGGGATCCTGTTCATCACTTACCGCTTTACCCTTGCGGGCAGCGTCACCAGGAAGTTCAGATTCTGGAAACGTGTATTCCCCTGGCATTTTCACCTGACTGCCGTCTGTTTCGCGCTGCTGCATTTGGCGAACTTTGAAAAGGGCATAGCCCTGCTGCCTCTTGGCTTGCTTTATACTTTGCCACAACTGTCAATCGGGCTGATGCTGGGTTTTACAAGGATGATTTACGGTTTAAAATATTCGATCATCCTGCATTCACTTTACAATCTATTCTTCGTTATTGTACTTTTCCTCCAGCAGTAAACGTGCTTCCTGATTAGGTTTCATAAATTGCAGGTGTTAACTTTGACAGAACTGCCATGGCAGTCTGAAGTATAAATTCAATATATAATCAAATGAAAAAACTTTTCCTGCTTGATGGTATGGCGTTGATCTACAGGGCGCATTTTGCATTAAGTAAAACCCCCAGATTTACTTCTACCGGTATCAATACCTCGGCAGTAATGGGTTTTGCGAATACCTTAATGGAAGTCCTGAGAAAGGAAAAACCGAGTCATATCGCTGTAGTTTTTGATACAGATGCCCCTACAGAGAGGCATACCGATTTTGTGGCCTATAAAGCGCATCGCCAGGCCATGCCCGAAGATCTGGCTTCGGCACTTCCCTACATATTTAAACTGATAGAGGGATTTAATATTCCTGTGATCACCAAGGATGGTTTTGAAGCCGATGATATTATAGGTACACTGGCTAAAGATGCTGAAAGAGAAGGTTTTACCGTTTTCTGCATGACGCCCGACAAAGATTTTGCGCAGCTGGTCTCAGATAATATCTTCATTTATAAGCCTGCCCGTATGGGGAATGATATGGAAATCATTGGCGTACCAGAAGTACTGGCCAAATGGGAGATAGAAAACGTACTTCAGGTAATCGATATTCTGGGCCTTTGGGGGGATGCAGTGGATAATATACCCGGCATCCCTGGTATTGGAGAGAAAACGGCAAAGCTGCTGATCAAACAATACGGTTCTATGGAGAATATCATTGCGAATTCCCATGAGCTTAAAGGCAAGCAGCGCGAGAATGTTGAAGCGTTTGCTGAGCAGGGGCTGATCTCAAAGAAACTGGCTACTATCATACTGGATGTGCCGGTCGACTTCGATGAGGCTTCCTTAGTGCTTGATGAACCCAGCAGAGAACTGCTGGAGCCGTTATTTGCAGAACTTGAATTCAGGACCCTGGGCCGCAGGGTATTTGGCGACGGATTTAATATTGGCGATGCCAAAGCTGCAGGTTCACAGCAGACCGATCTCTTCGGTAATCCGGCAAATGAGCCGCAGGCCAAAACCAAAACCTTCGAACAGCTGCCCAATTTATTTGAACAACCACCTGTAGGCCGTACTATAGCAGATACCAATCCTGATTACCAGTTGATCGACACCCCCGAAAAACGAAAGGAACTGATCAGCCTGCTGTTGCAGCAGGAAGACATATCATTTGATACAGAAACCACAGGTACAGATGCCAATACAGCAGAACTTGTGGGTTTATCTTTTTGTATAGAAGCCGGAAAAGGCTGGTATATCCCGGTTCCTGCAGATCAGCAGGGGGCCCAGGCTATAGTAGACGAATTCAGGCCGGTACTCGAAAATGAAAATATCGCCAAAACAGGCCAGAATATCAAATATGATATCCTGGTGCTCAAATGGTATAATATAGATATCAAAGGCAGGTTGTTTGATACCATGCTTGCACATTACCTGATTGATCCTGATACCCGTCACAATATGGACGTGCTTTCAGAAAATTACCTGGGTTATACGCCAATATCTATCACTTCCCTGATCGGCCCCAAAGGCAAAAACCAGGGTACAATGAGAGATGTTCCCGTTGAAACTGTGGTAGATTACGCAGCAGAGGATGCCGACGTAACCCTGCAGCTGGCCAATGTATTTAAACCCATCCTAAAAGAACTCAACGCCGAAGAACTCCTCATCAACATCGAAAATCCGCTGGTTTATGTACTGGCAGATATGGAGAAAGAAGGTGTAAGAATCGATATGCCTACCCTGATCAGTTATTCTGCTGAACTTGAGGTTGATATCCGCCGCTTCGAACAAAACGTTTATGATAAGGCAGGCGTAGTTTTCAACCTGGCCTCACCCAAACAACTGGGAGAGGTATTATTTGATAAGTTACAACTTGATCCAAAGGCGAAGAAAACAAAAACAGGCCAGTACCAGACCGGTGAAGACGTATTGTCTGCCCTGGCGCATAAAAGTGATATCGTAAAGGATATTCTGGATTTCCGCCAGCTGCAAAAGCTGAAATCTACCTACGTAGATGCCCTTCCATTATTGGTTAACCCCAAAACTGGTCGTGTGCACACCAGTTATAACCAGGCTGTAGCAGCTACTGGCAGGTTAAGTTCAAACAATCCAAACCTCCAGAATATCCCTATCCGTACAGAACGCGGCAGGGAAGTACGTAAAGCTTTTATCCCAAGGGATGAAAACCATATCCTGCTGTCAGCGGATTATTCACAGATCGAATTGAGGATCATTGCAGATATCAGCAAGGAAGAGAACATGCTCTTCGCCTTTAACAACGGGATAGACATCCACACTGCCACAGCGGCAAAAGTGTATGGCGTAACCATTGAAGAAGTAACCTCTACCCAGCGGAGAAATGCAAAAGCCGTAAACTTTGGTATCATCTACGGACAATCCGCCTTCGGTTTATCGCAGAACCTGGGCATTCCAAGAAAAGAAGCCGCAGAAATGATAGAACAATACTTTGCTCAATACCCGGGTATCAAAAGATACATGACGGATACAATGAACTTCGCCCGTGAACACGGATTTGTAGAAACAATAATGGGTAGAAGAAGGTACCTGAGGGATATCAACTCGGCCAACCAGACAGTACGTGGATTTGCAGAGCGAAATGCTATCAACGCGCCGATTCAGGGTTCTGCCGCAGACATGATCAAGATCGCCATGATCAATATCCACAAGGATATCAAAGATCAGCAACTGCAATCCAAGATGACGATGCAGGTACATGATGAGCTTGTGTTCGACGTCCTGAAGTCAGAAGTAGATGCTATGAAAGCCATTATCAGTCACCGGATGAAAACAGCTATTCCAACAACCGTACCGATTGAAATCGAAATAGGAGAGGGCGAAACCTGGTTAGCGGCGCATTAGTAGCCCGGATAGGTTATGAATTATTTATGACCACCATGCTACAGGTTAAACTTTAAAAAATGACAAAGGGTATTTCAATGCCTTCTGGTGCCCTTCAGCAGCAGCCAGCATTGAAATACCCTTTGTCATTTTTAAGCGAAGCAAGAAGATCTCAGCTATCAAGTAATAAAAAGATTACACCAATTCAATAGTTTCACCAATTGCTGGTAAAAACAACTGCTTGTTCTCTCTTGCAAATTTAGCTACAGCTACGTCAGTATCAATACTGATCTCAGGCATAGTATTATAATGTACCCCGATCACACGGTCACAGTTCACAAATTTCGATGCAATCAAAGCATCATCAGTATCCATAGTATAGTTACCCCCAACAGGCAAAATCGCATAATCCAATGAATAAAGCTCAGCCAGCAGTTTCATATCCATATTCAGCGAAGTATCCCCCGCATAATAGATAGATTTCCCTTCAAGTTCCACTACGAAACCAGCCGGGTTACCACCATAACTTCCATCAGGCATAGAGCTTGAATGCGTAGCCCAAACCATGCGTACTTTTCCAAAATCAAATTTGTAAGTACCGTAATTCATAGCGTGAAGGTTAGTCAGACCCTGACTACCCGCCCATTGTGCAACCTCAGCCATAGCGATGATCTTAGCTCCGGTTTGTTTTCCCAGAAGCACAAGGTCGCCGGTATGGTCACCATGGCCATGGCTCACAAAAATGTAATCAGCTTCAATAGCTTTTACATCAATCCCTGAAGCCAGGGGATTCTGCGTGATAAAAGGATCAAATAGAAACTTTTTTCCATCAGCTTCCAAAAGGAAAGTAGAGTGCCCGTAATATGTAAATTTCATAATTTTAATAATTTTTAGTTTCCAAACATACCACCAAGACCGCCCAGCATGTCCTGTGTAGCAGCCTGCATTTCCCTTGCGCTTACATCTTCTGCCTGTTGCAGCACTTTGTTTATTGCTGTAAGCAGTAGTTCTTCGATCTCTTCCTTATCGGCATCTTTAAAGAAATCATCATTGATTTCTATAGCCGTTATCGCTTTATTGGCCGTAGCAGTAACCTTGATTGCACCACCTTCAACTTCTGCAAAAACAGAAACTGTATCCAAACGTTTTTTTATTTCCTCAGCTTTTTGCTGAGCTGCCATTAATTTATCGAACATAATAATCTAGTTTTAAATAAAAACCAAAGTAAGGGATTTTTGATTTAAAGATTTATCCTTTTTTCCTGGGTTTGGCTCTTTCGTACTGCACAGGCCATTCAGGTTCTTCATTCAGTTCATAAGCAGCGTGCAGCGGAAAATAAGGATCTCTCAGTAATTCCCGGGCCATGATAATCAGATCGGCTTTGCCTTCCTGAAGGATCTCTTCTGCCTGACGGGCATCGGTAATCAGTCCTACGGCACCTGTAGGTACACCTGTTTGTTTTTTAATCTCTTCGGCAAACCTGACCTGGTAACCGGGAGATAAAGGGATTTCCTGGTAAGAGATATTACCACCTGAAGAGCAGTCGATGAGGTCTACGCCCTGGTCTTTCAGGATCGCAGAAAGTTTCACTGATTCTTCGGATGACCATCCACCTTCAGCCCAGTCGGTAGCGGAAATCCGCACAAATAATGGGTTTCCGGCAGGCCATACTTCCTGAGCAGCAGCAACTACTTCCAGAACAAAGCGTATCCTGTTCTCAAAACTTCCGCCATACTCATCGGTTCGCTGGTTACTTAGCGGAGAAAGGAACTGGTGCAAAAGATACCCGTGGGCGCCATGGAGTTCCAATACTTCATATCCGGCTTCGATACATCTTTTGGTGGCAGATCTGAAATCTGCCTTTATTTTTTCGATGCCTTCAATGCTTAATTCTTCGGGTGCAACATTTCCCTCCGTATGAGGAATGGCACTTGGAGCCACGGTATCCCATCCGCCATCTGCTGCTGTAATTTGTTTACTGCCGTTCCAGGGAGTATCAAAGCTGGCTTTTCTACCTGCATGTGCCAGTTGTACGCCCGGTACGGCTCCATTTTCTTTAATAAACGTAGTGATGCGTTTTAAAAATGAAATATGTTCGTCAGACCAGATTCCCAGATCATAAGGTGAAATCCTGCCTTCTGGCGAGACAGAAGTAGCTTCCTGGATGATCAGCGCTGCGCCGCCAACTGCGCGGCCGCCTAAATGCACTAAATGCCAATCATTGGCAAAACCATCTTTCGCAGAATACTGGCACATCGGAGACACCACAATCCTGTTTTTCAAGTGGACATTTTTTATGTCGAAGGGCGATAATAATATAGACATGATAATATATTTTGATACAAATTAAATGATAGTAACACACATTTATTCCATAAGTGTTTTAACAAATAACATATGACAGAAAACAGATACTAACGGCAATACCGAATAATTTTTTGAAACACAAACAGATTGTATTTGTTGCAAGCACGGAACAGGGAGAGGAAAATGGTTTTAGCGGGGACGGCAGACAAATAAAAAATAACATAGATTTAATATTATTTTGCCGCTGTTTTTTAAATAAAGCCTACTTTTGTGAGGCCCAGCGGAAGTTAGGCGGGAGTTGATACAATGTAAAAAAATGAGAAACGTATTGCACAACTCAATATTTATTTAAACCTTTACACCTTCAGTAATTTAAAGCGGGATTTATACAGAAAATGATAAAGCAAGCCACACATAAACTTTCGATTGTAACAGCAAAAAACATTGCTGCGAGGAGTTTATATATTGAGCGTTTGCAGCCTGTCATTTATGTAACAACCAGCCGGCAAAATTATACACCCCGTATTTGAGTTATCTTACTCAATCATAGAGGTAGTGTCCTCTCTAACCAAAACCAATTAATCAGAATATTTATTTTTTTTCGTTAACTATTAATGAATATAAACGATTTTATAGTGCAGGTTGCACTTCCTGAACATCGTGTTTTTGCAGAAGAGATCTGTGAAGAAATGGCCGAATCTGCAAAGGCAAGAGGTACAGGTATCGCTAAACGTTCCCCGGACTACGTTGCTGGTAAAATGTCTGAGGGGAAATCTGTCATTGCTTTTCACAAAGATGGCTCATGGGCCGGCTTCTGTTATATCGAAACATGGAGCCACGGGCAGTTTGTCGCTAATTCTGGTTTGGTCGTAAGTCCGAAATTCAGAAAAGTGGGACTGGCGCATACCATCAAAGAAAAAATATTTGAGTTATCAAGACAAAAGTATCCCAAAGCCAAAATATTTGGTTTGACTACCGGACTTGCGGTAATGAAGATTAACTCTGATCTGGGCTATGAACCGGTAACTTATTCTGAGCTTACACAGGATGAAGACTTCTGGAAAGGCTGCCAGAGCTGTGTTAACTTCGAAATCCTCAAAAGTAAGGACCGCAAAAACTGCATGTGTACAGCCATGCTGTATGATCCCGCTACGCAAAAACATGATGTGGCAAAGAAATTTGCCGAGGAGCTGGAGCGCAAGCCCAAATTGTATGAACGTTTTATGCGCATCAAACAAAGACTGGTGCTGAAGCCCAAATCAGATGAAAAAGGAGGAATGAAGTCCATCCTTCAGTTATCATCGTTGTTTTTTAAATAATATTTACCAGTGATGATGAGTCGTCACGATACCATAACCATTAAAAATAATATGAAAAAGAAAGTAGTTTTAGCTTTTAGCGGAGGTTTAGATACTTCATTTTGCTGTATTCATCTTGCACAGGACCGTGGTCTTGAAGTGCATTCAGTGATTGTGAATACAGGTGGTTTTTCTGAAGAAGAACTACAGGAAATCGAAAAAAGAGCATATGCCCTGGGTGTAGCTTCTCATGCTGTAGTAGATGAAACTGCAAATTATTACGCAGGATGTATTAAATATCTTGTTTTTGGTAACGTATTGAAAAATGCTACATACCCGCTTTCTGTAAGTGCTGAGCGTGTAAGCCAGGCTACTGCAATTGCAAATTATGTAAAAAAGATTGGTGCCGACTATGTTGCACACGGTAGTACGGGTGCAGGAAATGACCAGGTGAGATTTGATATGATCTTTAATATCATCATCCCTAACGTAGAAATCATTACACCGATAAGAGATCTGAAATTATCCCGCGAAGCGGAAATAGAATATTTAAATAACCATGGTGTGGTTTACAGTGCCGAAAAAGCAAGGTACTCCATCAATAAAGGTTTATGGGGAACATCAGTAGGCGGAAAAGAAACCCTTACTTCGAATGAAACCCTTCCTGAAGAAGCATGGCCAACCCAGGTTTCTGAAACAGAAGCCCGCAGGATTGAACTTACTTTCGAAAAAGGCGAACTTACAGGTATTGACGGCGAAACCTTAGATCCTGTAACAGCAATCCAGAAACTTCAGGCTATCGCGCAGCCTTATGGAATTGGACGCGATATCCACGTAGGCGATACCATTATCGGAATTAAAGGCCGTGTAGGTTTTGAAGCAGCAGCACCAATGGTGATCATCAAAGCACACCATACCCTTGAAAAACATACATTGACCAAATGGCAGCTGTCATGGAAAGAGCAACTGGCTTCGTTCTACGGTAACTGGCTGCATGAAGGTCAGTTTCACGATCCGATTATGCGCAATATTGAAGCTTTCCTGGCCGATACACAAAAAACCGTTAGCGGTAAAGTATTTGTAGAACTGCTTCCTTACAGGTTCCAGATCATCGGAATTGAGTCTGATCATGATCTGATGAGCAACAAATTTGGCAGCTACGGAGAGATGAACAATTCCTGGAGTGGGGAAGACGTAAAAGGATTCTCTAAAATATTTGGTAACCAGGTAATGATCTGGCATAAAGTGAACAGCAATGAAGATTAAAGCAGGTATAATTGGCAGTGCCGGGTACACAGGCGGCGAAATGTTGCGCCTGCTGATCAACCATCCTGATGTGGAGATCACATTTGTACATAGCAACAGCAATGGCGGAAATCTCATTTCTGATGTGCATACAGACCTGCTGGGAGATACAGACCTGCGTTTCACCGAAGAACTTTCACAGGATATTGATGTGCTGTTCCTCTGCGTAGGCCATGGTACAGCCAGGAAATTTCTCGAAGAAAATCCCGTAAAGGAAGGCATTAAGATCATTGACCTGAGCCAGGATTTCAGGTTAGCCGAAGCTGCGGGAACCAAATGGGTTTATGGTTTGCCGGAGCTGAACAGGGAACGCATCAGAACGGTCAGCTACATTGCTAATCCGGGCTGTTTTGCTACCTGTATCCAATTGGGATTGTTGCCACTGGCAGCAAAAGGGCTGATCAAAAAAGATGTGCATATCAATGCCACTACAGGTTCAACCGGTGCGGGACAGGGTTTAAGCCCCACCTCACACTTTAGCTGGCGCAACAATAACCTTTCGGTATATAAAGCATTTGAACATCAGCATCTGAACGAAATCGGGCAGAGTCTGGTACAGCTGGATGCCGCATTTGATGTGCCATTAAACTTTATCCCTCAGCGTGGAGACTTTACAAGGGGTATTCTGGCGGCGATGTACCTGGAAAGCGACCTGACAGCCGAAGAGGCTCAGGTAATTTATGAAGAGTACTACGCAGGCCATCCTTTTACCCATGTAAGCAAAAACAATATTGATCTGAAACAGGTGGTGAATACAAACAAAGGCCTGGTGCACGTTGAAAAGCATGGTAGCCAGCTTTTGATTATCAGTATGATTGATAACTTGCTGAAAGGAGCAAGCGGACAGGCTGTGCAAAATATGAATTTGATGTTTGGGCTGGATGAGCGGCAGGGACTGCGCTTAAAGGCAAGTGCTTTTTAAGCGCTGCTGAACAGTACTTATTCTTATTTTATTCATCATCCCGGAGATGCTCCGGGCAAAAGCTTTTAAAAATGAACTTATTCGATGTATACCCTTTAAACGATATTGAAATTGTTAAAGCCTCAGGCAGTACTGTCTGGGATGCCAGTGGTCAGGAATACCTGGATCTTTACGGCGGTCATGCTGTAATCTCTATCGGACATACCCATCCGCATTATGTAAAACGTTTAACTGACCAGCTGGCTAAAGTTGGCTTTTACTCCAATTCAGTAAAAATTCCGTTGCAGGTAGAACTGGCAGAGAAACTGGGCAAAGTATCGGGCAAAACCGATTACCAGTTATTCCTTTGTAACTCTGGTGCCGAAGCAAATGAAAATGCGCTTAAACTGGCTTCCTTTTATAACGGCAGAAAGAAAGTTATTGCTTTTAAAGGTGCTTTCCACGGGAGAACTTCCCTGGCAGTTTCTGCTACAGATAATCCAAAAATCATCGCGCCTGTAAATGAAACGGATAACGTTGTATTTCTTCCTTTTAATGATGAGCAGGCACTAAAAGATGCTTTTGCCAGCTATGGCAACGAGATCAGTTCTGTCATTATTGAAGGCATCCAGGGAGTGGGCGGTATCAAAGAAGCTTCCATAAGTTTCCTTCAGCTGATCCGTGCACTTTGTGACGAGTACAACGCAGTGTATATTGCTGATAGTGTACAATGCGGTTACGGCAGGACAGGAACATTCTATTCTCATGATTATTCAGGCGTAGACGCCGATGTATATACAATGGCTAAAGGGATGGGTAATGGCTTCCCTGTCGCCGGAATCTCTATCGCTGCCAAATTTAAGCCATGGCACTATATGCTGGGAACCACTTTTGGAGGTAACCATCTGGCCTGTGCTGCGGCACTGGCAGTGCTCGAGGTAATGGAGAAGGACAACCTGATGAAGAATGCAGAAGAAGTAGGTAACTATCTGATCACTGAACTGAGGAAAATTGAAGAGATAAAAGAGGTGAGGGGACGAGGTTTAATGATAGGGATTGATCTTCCTGAAGAATTATCACAGGTTAAAAAGAACTTGTTATTTAAACAGCATATCTTTACAGGAGAGGCTAAGCCTAACGTGATCAGGTTATTGCCTGCACTTAACCTGAACAAAGAACAAGCCGATCATTTTTTAGAAAACTTTAAAATTGCCTTAAAAGGATGAACCAATTCACCGCTGTAAAAGATGTTGAAGACATTGACCAATTGGTAAAAGATGCCCTCGCATTAAAAGAAAACCCTTATGCACATCAGCATCTGGGAAAAAATAAAACCCTCGGACTGGTTTTTCTGAACCCAAGCCTGCGTACACGTCTGAGCACACAAAAAGCTGCAATCAATCTGGGCATGAGCGTAATGGTGATGAACATGGACAAGGAGGGATGGGCACTCGAAACTGAAGACGGCATCGTAATGAACGGTACCACTGTTGAGCATATCCGCGAAGCTGCAGCTGTAATGGGGCAGTATTGTGATATCCTGGGCCTGCGCTCTTTTCCAAAACTGTCCAACAGGGATGAAGATTACAATGAGGATTTCTTTAACAAATTTATCAAATACTGCGGCGTTCCGGTAGTAAGCTTGGAGAGTGCAACGCGTCACCCTTTACAAAGTCTTGCGGATCTGGTAACCATCAGGGAAACCTGGAAAGGTGCAGCTAAACCAAAGGTGGTACTTGCATGGGCACCGCATGTGAAAGCATTGCCTCAGGCAGTACCAAACTCATTTTCTGAATGGATGTGCAAAGCGCAGGAACTGGATATGCTTGATTTTACAATCGTACAGCCTGAAGGATATGAACTGTCGGAAGATTTTACCCCGGGAGCAAACATCATGTACAACCTGGAAGAGGCACTGAAGGGAGCCGACTATATCTACGTAAAAAACTGGTCGAGTTTCAAAGAATACGGTAAGGTACTTACCTACCCTGACGGATGGATGATGAACAATGACAAACTGAAGGATACAAATAATGCAAAAGTAATGCACTGTTTACCTGTGCGCAGGGACCTTGAATTGTCCTCCGAAATTCTGGATGGGCCAAATTCACTGGTTATTCATGAAGCCGGCAACCGTTTATGGGCTGCACAGGCTGTATTGAAAGACCTGTTAGAAGGTTTATCTTAAAATCGATGAAGCAGTTAACGATTATAAAAATTGGCGGTAATGTAATTGACAATTCGGAGAAACTGCACCAGTTTCTGCTGGATTTCAGGGCTTTGCCCGGAGATAAGATTCTGGTCCATGGCGGAGGAAAGATCGCTACTGAACTGGGCAGCTCTTTAGGTATAGAACCTAAGATGGTAGATGGACGACGGATCACTGATATAGAAACTCTTCGTATTGTGACTATGGTTTACGCCGGACTGATCAATAAAAACATGGTAGCGCAGCTGCAGGCCAAGGGATGTAATGCCATTGGCCTGAGTGGTGCAGATGGAAACGTCATCAAAGCGGTAAAACGTCCTGTGGGAAAAATTGACTATGGCTTTGTGGGCGACCTGGATGAATCTTCTGTTTCCGTAAAGACCCT